>Ga0307515_10018743_pt1 | contig 12495 bp, 9 predicted proteins | sample 17_EM_MG_FD_194513 | JGI IMG/M metagenome (GOLD analysis project Ga0307515, IMG submission 194513) | Populus trichocarpa ectomycorrhiza microbial communities from riparian zone in the Pacific Northwest, United States - 17_EM | ecosystem: Host-associated > Plants > Roots > Unclassified | place... | reverse complement strand
AAGGATATCAATATAAGGTTACAGTAACTCATAATATTTACAATAAATTATATTTAATTTTTATATTTTTATAATGTGAAAGTAGTGATGTGTTTATGACTCTCTTTTTTTTATATAGATTTTCATTTCATAAATTCATACTTGGAGCAACATTAAGGTCTTAAAAGCTAAATAATCTAAAGATATATCATGAAATTAAAATAATAAAATAATATATAAAGGCTTGTAGCTGCCATGAAAACAGGAATAGACATCTCTTCGTCCTTTTTAGAGCGTGACCCAGTGACGATTAAAGTAAGAAATGATTTGGTGTATAAGGGTCTACCAAAAGTGCTATGCAATCGCTTGTGTCAAGTGGCCACATCACCTTCCAATTTAAGCCAAGTCAGCTCTTAAAATTCTTGACGAAGCCTGTTTTCGGTATTTTGTGAGTTCCGTAAACACGATTTTCTAGCTAGCTCTTCTCTTAAAGTCATAATCATTTTTTAGTAATAAGATTTTAATATTACATATACAAAAATCATTTTAATTTTAAAGTAAAATTTTAAAATATAATTTATATTATTTTCTAATAATAAATTATTTATTCAATAAAAATTCAACATCATTCAGGCAAGCAGACAACTATCTAATACTTATCAGTATAAACATAATATAGGATGGTTTGGAAATATAACGGTTATTATTTTTTAAAGTATTTTTTTATTTAAATATATTTAAATATATTTTTTTATTTTTTTAAAAATAAATTTTGATATTAACACATGATCCGATGATATTTTTTTAAAAATATTTTTAAACAAAAATAAATAAATTTTAACCACTTATGTAGGAGTTCAATCCCAAATAGACTTTTACTTTGCAACATTAACAGTACTGTTATGATGGGATACTTTATAGCAGCCAACCTCTCTGTCATTAGTACGACTGATCCCAGCTTAATCAGCTACCTGACAACATGCAACAATAGTGTTAAATTTCCTGCCCATCAATCAGCTATTGTGCCAATTCTAGTCAGTTCAAATGTATCACAGTTTCTTGAAGCTATTAATCAAGGTTTTGAGTTGGAGTGGAGTGCAAATGATTCATTATGTGATACATGTGAATCTTCTGGTGGTCAGTGTGGGTAGAACAAGACCACTACAGCATTCACTTGTTACTGTGCGGATCAACCTCAAGGTTTTGAATGCTCAGCATCACCACAGGCACCTAGTCAATCTACAAGTATGTCCTCTTTTCTTTCTTGATGCCATGATTGGATAGATAGAGATAGCTGAAATCTAAGATATGCCCTCCAGGCTAGGTGATGTAGGAGGACCTCTGGTAAAAGAAACAGGCGTGAATCGTTCCTTTGAGTAGAGGGAGGAACCTAGCTAGCTATTAGGAATTGTTCAAAGCTCCATGATCCTGAAGAGAACACCTTCCTCGACCATTTAATTCCAGTATATCAAGGAAACAAAGACTTCGATTAACTGACAAAGACTTTATAACATGAAGATATAGGTAGCCCTTTATCACAAGGAGCAATCCTTATAGTATTCCCAACCTAGTATGTGTCAAGATATATTATTTCTTTAGCAGTAGCAGGAGCAAGAGACTGTCTAATGAAATTACTCTCCGTTAATTTAGAATTGCTAAATACTCTCCATTCCCACCAGTCCAGGTTCCTCATTTAGTGAACTGATATTTGTCCAGGTTCCTGCTTCAACTAGTCCAGGTTTCTTGTTTAGTGAAATGCAACTAGCCATCCTACTCTTCTAAGTAATCAAGGAACAAAATTATGTTTCAGATATTTGTAACTTCTACTGCATATTTGAGTCAGGTCAGGTTTTACCCTGTCATTTTTTCGTCTTTGATAATTTCCAAGCAAATGTTTCAATAATTTCATGAATCGATGTTTGAACTACTTTCAGAGGTTTACAAGTCCACTGGTTATGGTTTAGTGTTAATGAATAATTAATTGTAGCAATTCGAGGTTATTTGTTAAGAGGTTCAAAGATCGAAATTAGGCTTTTTTTCTTCAGTCTTGTGTTGACTATGACCCTAAGAAAGTTGGGGCTCTATGTGGTGATAGTTTGAATACATAATATGATCCACATCTTGTTCATGAGATGTTAATTAAATCCAAGTTAATCTCTGGGAGTTTTTTTTTTTTTGCAGCCATTGATACTTATTTCTTTATTAGTTGTGTATAGTGATAGAGAAAATTGAACAATTCATTTACTCATAGTTTGATTCCCCTGTTTTCTCTGTTTTTTTGCAATGCCTCTCTGTGATTTTCGCAAGGGAGAACCTGCTTCCCTTAATGTTCGAGTTTCCTTAGGACAATAGCTTGTATGTCTATAATTATAATCTGAATGAAGACATGAATTATTTTGTGTTCAACAAATAATAATTGAGATAACCACTATCATGTTTCAAGTTCAGTCCAATTGATCATGCTTACTAAGTGCCTACTGCCTACCGAAAACTTGTTTCAATGTGGTCATTGATGTTTCTGGATTTCATGATTTTTTTGCAGAGAAGTCGTCCGGAAACCGTCCACTCGAAATTGGTATAATTCTGCTACATACACATTATAAAATCAACACCAAAAATACAGGCTGAGCATTTTGGTTTATTTATTTATTTTCATTTTCAGGACTTAGCTCAGCAGGTGCTGTTGTTGGTGCCTTTGTGGGATGCTGGATCATGGCCTTTATACAACGGAAGAGAAGAAAAGCTGCCTTAGAGAAAACCGAAGAACTTCCTATAGCAACTCCTTCAAGCAAAGGCCTTGCTACCTCAACTACTCTCTCTCGAACCACCCCTTCTCTAACCTCCTTAAAGTCTGACATTGATAAGGGTAGTACCTACTTTGGAGTTCGGGTTTTCAGCTATGATGAACTTGAGGAAGCAACTAACTTTTTTGATTCTTCAAGAGAACTTGGAGATGGAGGATTTGGCACTGTTTATTATGGTTAGAAGATGAAATGATTTCATTTTGCAGTATAGGAACTTGCATCCATTAACTGCTTTGTTGACTCTTTCTAAATTTCTATTTCTATTGCTTGTTTTATCAGGTGTACTCAGGGATGGGCATGAGGTTGCCGTCAAGCGCCTATATGAGAACAACATGAAACGTACTGAGCAGTTTATGAATGAAATTGAGATCCTAGCTCATTTACGACACCGGAATCTGGTGAAACTTCACGGATGTACCTCGAGGCACAGCCGAGAGCTTCTACTCGTTTATGAATACATTCCTAATGGAACTGTTGCTGATCATCTTCATGGAAGACAATCAAGCTCTGGTTTGCTCACTTTGCCTGTTCGGCTAAGCATTGCCATAGAGACAGCCAGTGCGCTGGTGTACCTCCATGCATCAGATGTCATACATCGAGATGTAAAAACCAATAACATTCTCCTAGACAATGACTTCTGTGTCAAAGTGGCTGATTTTGGTTTGTCCCGATTGTTCCCAACTAATGTCACTCATTTAACGACTGCTCCACAAGGAACACCTGGATATGTTGATCCGGAGTATTACCAATGCTACCAACTCACGGACAAGAGTGATGTTTACAGCTTTGGCGTCGTCTTGATTGAGCTGATATCAGCTTTACAAGCAGTGGACACCAATAGGCGTCGGCACGATATTAATCTGTCCAACATGGCAGTCAACAAAATCGAAAATCATGCTTTGAATGAGTTGGTTGATCCGTTTCTTGGATTTGATAAGGATTTCGTAGTGAGGAGGATGGTAACATCAGTTGCAGAATTAGCTTTCCGGTGTTTGCAACAACAGAGGGAAATGAGGCCAACTATGGAAGAAGTGTTGGAGATATTGAAAAGAATTGAGAATGAAAATTATGGAGCAGGAAAGGCAGATGTATTGGATATTAGTGAGGATGATGTTGGGCTATTGAAGCATGCTTCTTCCCCACTTCAACTTTCAGCAGACTCAATGAGTGATCAATTCTTGGGAAGCAGTTCTTCCACTAACACACCCCATTCCTACTAGCTGTAGAGATTTCCTTATCTTTTTAGCTTAAAATCCGTGAGTAGTAAATTCAAAGTGTTATACAATAAATGAGTTTGTGATTCAGTATTTTTTTTCTTTGTTGGTGTTGTTTTAATGAAACAATTTATGGTTGATATGTTTGTGGACTAACATAAAGCTATTATGCAGGAATTCGCGGTGGCTGATACATACCTATCAGAAGAATCTTAATAGTACATCTGTAGCGAAGCCTCTAAAGCTAGATCAAGCAAAACTAGAGAAGAACAGGAAAGTTATTAATTAGACGTTTCTCACTTTCGAAAGATATATACACTACTGGCAAAGGAATGAATCCATCAAAAGAATCAGAAATACAAGTTGGAGAGGAATTTCTTCAGATTGATTACTGTCCCAACTTCCATACATAACATTTCAGTGTGTTAAAAGTTTTGATTTTTTTCAGGTTTCTGATCTTATGTCGTTAATTATCATGTTATTTAAACAGTCAGACACAGCTTTGAGCCTGCAACAAGAGAATAGGTTGAAGCAGGTGGGTGTAACAATGAGGAATGCAGGCTCTTACATGGGAAAACTGAAGATGAACGAGGGGAGGGAAATTTTGACGAGATGGGAAACACTTCTGTAGAAAAGTTGTCCGATCTGTTGTCTTTCTACAACATGATAGGCCAGACGTTGGTTGTTGATTGATAGTTTTCTTCTGTTTTGAGTGTTTATATGTATATATAGAAAAATTGATGAAGAAATTTGTGTCTCTCTTCTAACATTCAATTATTATGATTGAAAAAAACATAAAGCAGCGAGGGTATTAGTTTTCTAATATATTTCAAAATGTTATTTAATTTTTCTTTTAAAGGTATAAAAATAATATTTTTTTATGTTTTAAAATTTATTTTTTACATTAAGGGTTCATAGTTGTTAGATTTAGATAGGAATTATCATTTTTTCCTTTTAGTTTTTAATAAAAAAAAAATAACCGAGCTAATTTTTAAAAAAAATTAAACTGAAACTACTTCCGGTTAATTTTGGTTTGGTTCGGTTAATTAAAGTAAAAAACCAGGAAAACCGACCATATACGTGTTGATTTGACATAAACTACTGAGTAATGAAACCAGAGCAAAGAATGGAATCCTATCTTTCATCAAGGATATCCAAAAATTCTTTTACACCACTTCTCTCCAACAATACAGATTTACTAATTGCATTCAAACAATAGAAAGGAAAACTCGAGTACAAGATGCCTCACCAGATTTGAGGAGATTAGATATAAAAAATCCCATCTGCTTTGTAGTCATGTTCGCTTGTCTGTGTTTTTCTTCGAGATCTACTAATGATTTTTTAGTTTCCTCGAGCTTTTTTTGAATTTTCAAGGAAGAGAATAATAAACTCAGATCTTGCTGGTGGAAGCAGAAAAGCAGAATGAAGAAGGTCTACGTGTTGACGACCGAAAAAGTTAACCACCTCAGTTTTATCAAGTTTCTCACTTAAATCCGCTGTCGAATGTAGCTGAGAATTGTAGAGTTCCTGGAGAAGACGAGAAGATAGAAACCAGAGAAGTGGAGACGCTGAGATTCAGAGAAAAATTGGGGGAGGAACCGGTTGGGTTTGATTTGGTCTCTAGGGTTAGAAGAAAAGTTCATATTTATACTTTTGTTTTCTTCTTTCAGAGGTGATTAAACCGGTTTTATTTAGTTTGGTTGAATCGATTTCATATTATTAAAACTAAAACTAATTCAAATCAAATGTTTTTTGGAATTTTCAGTTAATTCGGTTTTTTTTCTGATTTATTTTTTTATATATTTTTTTAATTTAATTAATTTTTTGATTTTTTTCACTTTTAAATTCTTCATATAATAGTTAAAATCTTAGTTTAAGTAGGTATTCTTGATTAGAAAAGATTTGTATACATAAAACTTATTTAATTAGTTAGAATCTTTATTATTAGAATATGATAATTAGATGTTGTAATTTTTTTATAAATAAATATGAGAGCAAATATATTTAAATTTTTTAAAAATATTGAATCCATTAATAAAAACTTGGGAGTTCAAATACTTGCGTGATTTAGTGTTTTTAAACATAGTAGCCTTTTTCCTTTTGATGGTAGCAAACGCGGCGACGTTTTTGGCAGTAAGCAGATGCAACGATAGCCTCTCGTAGTTGCAAGAACCTCTTGCAATTGCACCACACAACATCAGCAACATAGTAGCCTATGAACGCAGCTAGAAAAGTCAAACAAGTAGTTGCAAAATACAACGTAGAAAAATATAGTAGCAACTCCAAAACACAACATTTTTAACATACTTTAATGGCAGAAAAGAGAGTCCAAAATTAGAAAATTTACAGCAGCAATAGGGACCTTCCAAGGCATAAACAACCTCCAAAACAAACTAGAAATCATCCACTAATAGCAATAGAAAAGAGTCCGATGAATAATTTTCATTATGATTTTGGAGCATGTTAATGGATAATTTTCTAAGTTCTAAGAAGTTATGGAGAATTTTTTTCTCAATGAATAATTGAACCATTAACCAAATTAATAATAACAAGATAGAAATACAACAATTAAAAACTTCAAAACAAAGAATTATCTTTTTCAATTAATTGACTAATTAATCTTGAAAAGTACAAAAAAAAACAACTAGAACAAAAAGATAGTAACTTCAAGAACTTCGAACAAAATCTAAATTGTTTAAGATGAATATGAGATGGAAATGCAACAATTGAAAGCTTCAAAACAATAATTGAACCATCAACCAGATCAATAATAATTGTCACACCCGACATCGCGGTGGCCTTAAAAATAAATCTTTGGAAAGAGTGGATTTCTGGCATCCTATTCTTTAATGGGGAATAGTCTTGTTTAAGAAGTTGTCACCTAGTATTATGGTCACTAGGAACCCTGACTGGTAAGCAGGGATTCTATGGTACGGGACTGGTTACGCAAAAGGGAAGATATTATCACCCCTTAAACGACCTGCCTGAGGCAGGTTGCATTGTTGGTTTTGTCATAAATTGCTAACATTTTTTGTTTATGCTATGATGGTTTGCGTGTAATATTCCTGACTCTAGCGTCGGTGAATATTCAACTACGGATACTTTTGATTCTGGCGTTGGTAAATATTATATAGCTATAAAATAAAATAAATTTAAATCAGTATTTTTATTACTGACTCTGACGTCAGTGAATAAAAAAAATATTTTTATGCATAAAATACAATAAAATAAATTTAAATTTAAATCGGTATTTTTATTCCTGACTCTGGCGTCAATGAATAAACCAAAAAATAAATTTATATTATTTTATTTATGCATGCTCATATTTTTATTTTTTGGGCTGGGCCCAGCTCAGCCCGTACAGGCTGGGCTAGACCCAGCCAGCCCGGCCCGGTCACTGGCCCAAGCCAGTGACCCGGCTGGGCAAAGGCACGCACAACGCGTGCGTGCACAGTGAAGGGCTAATTAAAATTCACGGCAACAGTGTCCAACGAATTAAATTGCAGAATGGGAAAGGATAAACTTACCTGGTCTGGTGTGCTTGACAACGAAGACGAAGCTGCGGGTGATTAGTGCACTGATTAGGCAACGCCTCGTTCCTTCTTTCTGTCTTCCTTTGCTTTCTCTCTTGGTTCTGGAAACGCCGAAGGCAGTAGCAACGGTCTCGGTGACTTTCCTCTGCTTGTGTTCTTTCCTTCTGCTTCTTTCTTTGATTGCGTTCCGTCTCCTCTGGTTTTGAGATGAAGGAAAGTAGACAATGGTGATGCCGGTTGTCAATAGTCTTTGGTTCTTTGTTCTTTTTCTGCAGGGACGAAGACAATAGCAGGGCTGATCTGTGACTCTCCTCTGCCTTTCTCTCCTTCTCTGTGTAATCCCTGTTTTTCTCCCCTGCCCTCTGTTTCTTTATTTTTTCTTCTGTGTTATTCGTCTTCCACTCGTCGTTCCCTTGCTCGTTCCTCCTCTTGCTCCCCCCCCCCCCCCCAATCCTTACTGAGGCTTTTCTCCGGCTTTTATAAAGCCAGAGAAAGTCTTGTGTCCCTGCCTCCAGAAATCGCGAGCATCGTGGAGACGAGAGATCGTGGGCTTCAGAAACGGCATCGTGGTGTAGTGGCCGTGATTTGCTGGAATTTCCCCTGTTCATGATCTGCCGGATTTTTCCCTTGTTGAACCGGTCTTCAGCCAACAGATGATGAACAGTAGGATCCAAAACGGCGTCATTTGGCATGAAATTTGACAAATTGTAGATTGGTCCCTGATGTTTTGAAATGTATCAATTGGGTCTCTTAATCAATAAATTTTTTATTTTTCCCCTTGGATTAATTTCAATTAAATCCCTAAATTTATTTAATTAATTAAATTAAAATTTTAATTAAGTCCACAAACTTATTAATTCTTCTGATTTCATTAATTAAACTAATTCAAATTTTAATTAAATTTCAAAACTTATTAATTCTTCAATTTCTGACCAATTTACTCTCAAATCTGATAATTTCATCCATGAACTTCGAATTTGTGTTGTTTTAAACCCATTCTCAAATATATTTTTATCCATTCATTTTTTTATTATTTATTCAAAAATTGGGTTATGACAATAATAATAAAATAGAAATGCAACAATTGAAAGCTTCAAAACAATAATTGAACCATCAACCAGATCAATAATAATAACAAGATAGAAATGCAACAATTGAAAACTTCAAAACAAAGAATTATCTTTTCCAATCGATTGACTAATCAACCTTGAAAAGTACTAAGAAATATTTAGAGCAAAGAGACAGTAACTTCAAGGACTTTGAACAAAATCTAAATTGCTTAAGATGAATATGAGATAAAAATGCAACAATTGAAAGCTTCAAAACAATAATTGAACCATCAACCAGATCAATAATAATAACAAGATAGAAATGCAATAATTGAAAGCTTCAAAACAAAGAATTATCTTTTCCAATCGATTGACTAATCAATCTTGAAAAGTACTAAGACACAACTAGAGCAAAGAGACAGTTACTTCAAGGACTTTGAACGAAATCTAAATTGCTTAAGATGAATATGAAATAGAAATGCAACAATTGAAAGCTTCAAAACATTAATTGAACCATCAACCAGATCAATAATACCAAGATAGAAATGCAACAATTGAAAGCTTCAAAATAAAGAATTATCTTTTTCAATCAATTGACTAATCAATCCTGAAAAGCACTAAGAAACAACTAGAGCAAAGAGACAGTAACTTCAAGGACTTTGAACGAAATCTAAATTGCTTAAGATGAATATGAGAGAGTCGGTCACATATTATTTTTCACAAATGATGACAATCATTAATAATATGTGGATCCTTAACGATAAAATAGAGGATATTATCATCATTGAGAAAACTCTTCAATCATTGATGCTGAAATTTAATTTTGTTATGTGTTCAATAGAGGAATCTAAGGTTATTGATGAATTGCAAAATTCCTTACTAATTCATGAGTAAAAGTTGAATCAACAAGATAAAAAGAAGCAAGTTTTATGAGTTTCATCTAATAATCAATGTCTTTTACCTTACGAAGAGGTGGTTGAGGAAAAGGATTGAGCATAAGCAATAATAATGTTAGATTTTCACATCATTAATTTGGAGATAATTAGTCTTCTAATTCTTAAAAAACATTATAACAACAATCATTCAACTTTTTACAAGTCAAAACCAGTGGCCAAATCAAGAGTTTATGGTACAAGTATGAACATTTCATATCAAAATGTCAAACTAATTTAAATAGTAATGGTGGTAGAAACTTAATTTTGCAGAAAAAAGATGAAACGTCTTTATTGATAAATTGTCATATGAATGAGAAAAATCACCTAAGTTTATAGTACTTAGACATTGGTTTTAACAATCATATGAGTGGAGATAAGTCAATCTTCTTTAATTTACATGAATTTTATCAAGATTTTGTGAAGCTTGGCGATGAGTCTAAAGTTTTCGTTATGAAAAAAAAGGCAGCAATTCAAACCAAAAAGAATATTATCCATACCATCTTTGATGTTCTTTGTTCCAGAATTAAAAACAAATTTACTTAGCATTGATCAGCTTTAAGAAAAGAGTTACAAAGTTTATATCAAAATCGAAGCATGTAAAATTGGAGATAACAAATTGGGCTTAATATCTTCATGATATTACTTTTTTTTTTTACAAGATTAAATTAGGAAGCATGGCTATGGCATTTTTTCTATGGATATCTTAATTTTAGCGGATTAAAAATTCTATATCAAAGTATATAGTGACGCAGGTCTTCCTCAAATTACAACTCCTTATGTTTGTGAAGAATATGTTGTTAGCTAACAACATTAAAATTAGTTTCCACGAGAAAAATCATGGAGAGCAAGAAAGCCATTGGAACTTGTTCATTCAGATATTTGTGGGTCAATAACTCTACTTTCTAATGAAGGTAAAAGATATATAATCACCTTTATTGATGATTATAATCGGGAAACTTGGGTTTATATTTTGCAAGAAAAATTTAAAGCTTTAAAAGGTATAAAGCAGTTATTGAAAATGAAGATGACAAGCCAATAAAAGTTCTTCTAACAAATCATGATGGAGAGTATAACTCATATGAGTTTGCAATTTTTAATGAGACTCATGAAATTAAAAGGCAATTTATTGCAGTTTATACGCCTAAACAAACTATGTTTGTAAAAGGAAGATTCACACTATTATTGATATGGTATAAAGTCTTTTAACAAGAAGTGGCCTGCCAAAATTTTATTGGTCTAAAGCAGTAAATTCAAACATTTATATTTTGAATAGAAGTCTCACACTCACTATTAAAGATAAAACATCAGAGGAAGCTTGGATTGGATGAAGACTGAGAGTAGATCATCTCAGAGTTTTTAGGTGCATCATCTACGTCTATATTCCAAATCAAAAAAGAAAAAGAAAAACTAAATGATAAAGGAGAAAAATGCATTTTTCTTGTTATTAATGATTATTTAAGATCTTATAAATTATATAATCATAACACTAAGAAATTTGTTATCAGCTGAGATGTTATTTTTTCATGAAGCTATATTTTGAACATGGAGCAATGATGATACCAAACAAAATATTCCAGTAAGTTTAAATGGTGAAAATAGTAGGAAAAAAAAGTCTTATGAAAGAAACACCATACTCAGTGGATGATCAAAACACATCAAATAGTTAAAAATCGCACCATGTTACGATTATATAGTTTATAAGAGTTTTTAATCTCTCTATAAATACGAGATTCAATGTATTCATAACTTCAAAAGAGAGTTGAATCAATCCATAAAAATTTGGAATTGAGAAATATAACAAGTGATTTATTGAGAAGTTTCCAGCTGGGGGCAAGGAAGATCTTGCAATTCACAATCGAAGACTTGAATTTTGCCATGAACCCTTCTCGACCAAATACTAGTAAACCATGCATGGAACACGATGGTACGTGTCCCATGACTCCAAACGGAAAATATTATGCCATTTCCCACTAGCAAAGCTCTCTTAGACCAGTCTCCTATTTACAGTACTGCAGACGGCAGAGACGGGACTAAATTGAATAGTGGAAGGTCATGAAGCCCCCAAACTTTGGAAAATCATAAATTTTACCACTAAGATTTTGAAAATTCTTAATTATACTTCCAATTTTACATGTTTCACCTCAAAAAAAAAAAAATTACTTTCTAATTCCGCCCCTGACGAACTGCTACATATAGAGTCTAGAACAACTTAAATCATCTTTGCAAAATTCAAGTCAATTACAAGAACTTTCTCCACTTCTTCTTCTTCTTTTTTTTCCTGTTACACTATCCCTGTTCACGTTTTGGTCCACTTCGATGTTCCTTACCCTTGAAAGTTGAAAGTTGTAGTGACTACTATTTTAACCTGACTGGTAGATATGGATGTATATATATTCAAGTATTATGTATTTTTTTAATTGAGGAGAGGAAAGAAATAAGTTTTGATAAACAATATATTACACTGTTCATCCGCCATCCTCTAGAGTTTGTTTTATAATTATAATATACTTATAATTGTGGTTAGAGCAACTATGAATTCAACTGTGGCCACACAAGTATTTAAAAATACAATCTTTCATTCTCTCAGTTCAGTATTGGTTAGAGCAACAATGAATACTGTGGCCAGCAGCTACTGCTTGTCTTCTAGACAACCTGCATTTATATATAGTAAGATGCAGGTTGTACAGAAGACAAGCAGTAGCTGCTGACCACAGTTGAGTTCTTTATTTTCTTTTTATTGGAATGTTCAATGGGCCTTGTTCTTGACAATTGAGCAGCCGTCTCTCGTGCTCAATCTCTCTTATGTCAGATTTCAGCAACTTTCAATTTCATGTTATTAGCATCATGCCATATGACTTTCTCAACCATGGTAGAATATAAGCAGATATACAAGTCTCCTAGACCAACTCTGTTCTGTATGTTTCATGAGTGATGTACAGTACATAGACTTCGTTTTGCAGATAAAAGCGTGGTGGAGATTA
>Ga0307515_10018742_pt1 | contig 12495 bp, 7 predicted proteins | sample 17_EM_MG_FD_194513 | JGI IMG/M metagenome (GOLD analysis project Ga0307515, IMG submission 194513) | Populus trichocarpa ectomycorrhiza microbial communities from riparian zone in the Pacific Northwest, United States - 17_EM | ecosystem: Host-associated > Plants > Roots > Unclassified | place... | reverse complement strand
ATACAATAAGAAAAAAAAAGAATAAAAAAATACAAACAGTACGATGACATATAAGTTTTGTAAACGAAGTTACCAACATGATTAACTCGACAGTAAAATTCGTTCGTGAATATCCCGACATAAAACTTTCATCGGTATATATCGACAACATTACGGACAATATTATAGTGAGATTGAAGAAAGTAAACCGTACGGTGACATGACATTTCTACCAACAGAATTGCTGATAGAGTTATCATCAGAATAATTCTGTCGGTCTACCAACACGACTCAACCTCTCATAACTTTTCTAGCACCACAATACTTTGTTTGTCAGCATCCGAGTTTCGATTCAAATTTTATTGAGGATTCTCCACATTAAGCGAACAAATCTACCTTTTTTTTTTTTTAATTTGAACACAATTTTAAAATGTTATTTTTTTTGCATAATTTTTGTAGTATATGTTTTTTATTTGAGCGTTTACTTGTTTTATTGTTTTTTTCTTAAACAAACTTGTTGTATGGATTTATGATTTGTACATGTTAGGATTTCTTTCAGATTTTGTAAAATTATATTTGTTTGTAAATTGTTGAAACATATGTTGAATTATCAACTTAGGATTTGGAAAAATCACGTTGCAACTAGATAACATCAAATCATGATAATTTTTTTATTCCTTATATTAAAATTTTATTTGTCATTTACTGATAGATAATTCGTTTGTACTATATAGATTGCGTGATTTTTGGTATGAGACACAAAAAAAATCTAAAAAATATAGGAAGGAAAGCGATCTACCAGGCTGGAATGACACGGCGGTTTGAAAGGATTTCAGGTCGCCATACATCTCAAAGGCTATATGGACAGAATACATTCAGCACGTGACGTCCAAGCATTTCACGTGATGGTCATGGTCTGGTGCGGGGAATTGGAGCCAACAAATTCAAGGTTCTGTTACTACACACACTAATGACTCCGTTCTGTTCGTTTTGCATGCAAGACAGATGGTAAGATTTTTTTAATTACATCAATTTTTTAATTTCTTGTTTTTTTCTTATAAATATATTTAACTGATAACATTTTTATCTTGCAGGTTACGACTCTTGGACATAAGCCAAACCCAAAAAATCTTTTTGTGGAAACGCACGTGCAGAGTGATGACCGCCAAAAAGGGATCCAACAGTTCATCGATAGCCGAGTTCAACACTTTGTGGTATGTTGGTTTTCAATCTTTTTTATTAAGTTATTATTTACTTGAATTTGATGGTTTTATTTTTTATTTCCATGAGATATATAACAACCAGTTGAAGGAGAGATACGAAGACGAACTTTCGACCCACCCGGATATCGATTTGGATTTGTAGTTGGAGGCAGGATCATCCGGTAGCCCCAATAAAAATCGGGTGTACGAGCTTTTTAACACTACGACCGAGAACTTGTGGATGACCCGTAGTGTTTCAACCGTTGAGTGTTCGCAATAGGTCCTGAGCACTAATTATCCGGAATTCGTGGCCTTGTTAGATCAAGGAGTACAAGAACGTATTACCCATTTCAATGAAAAATATGAATGACTCTCTGCGGATTATGAAAAATCCATAGATATGAGATCATAGATGGGTGGTACATGTGTATCATTTTATTGGTCTCACGGTTTCGGAGACGACCAGCCTTCAACTCCTCCTCTAGCATCGCTTATATTCTAGTTTCTTTGTATTTAAACGTATAAATTTATAATAAATATTTGATTTTTATACTAAGATAATTGATTTTTAAATATTTGAATTTTATATTAATTTAATTTTTATATTAAAATAATTTTCGTCGGTTAAATATGGTAGTTTGTAAAAAGTAAGAGATAGAATTTATTATACTTACAGTAATGTTCAAAGACATCACGACAAAATGATAGGATATTTTAAGTTAACAAAACTAGTTAACAGGTAACATAAACGAAGCTAAGTACATTAAACCACACGAGGTTAAATCATTCGTAAAACCCTTTTATGCTCAATTCAATAAAATTATAGCATTAATGATTAAATTGGGATCGATCAGTCAAATAATTAACAACGCTCCACATTCAATAAAACAAAAAGCCTCTAAAAACCACTAGAAAATTAAAATTAACTCCAAACAGGAACCCCAGTCACAACTCCACCGTAATATCTCTTCTGGTGACCAGCAGGCACCCCCAGCGTAGGCTGCTGCCACGACGATGAGCACCCATTCCTCATCGGATTCTTTGTCACTGCCGGACTCATGGACTCTACCTGCACCTTAACTCTTGCCGAGACATTAATAATACCATTCTTCTCACCTCTGGAATCCCTTAACCGGTAACTCAAGAAATGTAAGTGACTCTCCGGTGTATAATCACCCGATATGTCAGAAATTGGAAGGCTTGCTGTGCCAACAACTCTGTCACCTGAGCTAGTCTTGCATTTCACTTCAAGGGTTATAAAACGAGTCTGAAATGGCATGTCTAGGGTAAGCTTCTCGTTCCATGAAGGGTTACAGCCTCCTTCAAAATCAGCTTTAGTTGATCCATAGTTAATAGGGTCGATTCTAGCAATAACGTATGCATTCTTCTTCACGGATTTGCGATCGAGGCTTAGGTTTTCTGCTGATAAGATAGTGATTTCTATAGTGCGAGAAGCCTTGTGACCCTTGTCCATACTGAAGAAAATCGCTAAAGATTCAAGAGCTTCTAGGCGTGTAAAAGCAACTGTGTGCGCGCTTTAATGCTTGGTTTTCGCAGCTGAAACAATTGTTGATGGAAACTGAGGGACATGGGAGGGCTTTTTATAGGAGTAACGAGTAAGTTCGCTAGAAGCAACACCGAAGGAGGGGCGTTTCTTCTGTTCAATATTGTAGCCGTTTTTGACGAACGGTCCACCTAACCCAAAACGACTAGTAAAACAACGTGACCTTCTACGCTCCTTTAATACGGAACCCGCCTGCGTTGGTTCCTTACCGATGCGAAGTATACGGTCAGAAAGTAGAGGACAATTATGGGTTAATTTCTTTATTGGTTCAATCGGAATCCATTTAGTTTTTTAACCTAATTTTTATTTTATGGAGTTGTTATTTTATTTTTCAAGATAATTACACGGAGCTTTCTATAATTTGCTCATGATTTTGACTTACCCCCAGCTTACCTTTATTCTTTCAAAAATTATATTTTAAATCCTTAGGTTTATAAATTCATAATATTTTACATCTCACCAAAATAAAAATCAATATAAATATTGAATTAATTACAAAATTATTATTATATTTTATTTAATAATTAAAAAAAAACTCTTATATTAAACATCTCAACTTTTCCATCAAATAAAAAAAAAAACTAGCCACCATTGGCTAACTTCTTCTTCTTCCCTTTTCTTTTCAATTTTCAGTAAGCCCACAAGAAATAACCGAAGCCATGACAAAATAATCCCCACCACCTCTTTTCTTTTTTCTTTCTATGTGCCGACGACCATCGTCTAGCCATCACAGCCACCATTGATAATTCAAGGCATATACTTGCAAAGATCAGTACTCCGTGCTCGCTGAGTTTGGAGATCGGGGACTAAACCTTAAACACATAAATTGTTTAAGATCCAAATCCTAAATCACAAGTCATGTTCAAGAAAGGTTTGTTGTTGTTATGAACTCTTCTCCTCTTTCATATGCTATCATCTATGAAGATCCAAAGATGTTTTGGTGGAAAGGGAGAGAGGGTTGTTGCATGTTAAGGCATGTTTTGGTGGAGAGAGGATTAGAGTAATTGGGGTTATCTCGATGTAATCGAGGGTTTTTTTTTCTTTTCTCCAGAAAATCAAGTTTTTCTTCTCTCAATTTCAATCCAATGTTTTGGGAATTTTTTTGGTGTTGATGACCAGGACAGTAAGAATCTTGGGTGGCTAGATTCTTAGCTGAATAGAGATTTTCAGCATGTTGGATGAAGGAAAAGAAAAGATGGACCTTTACACACACACCATCGACAACAACCACCAGTTCTTTCTCTCTACGTCTAAAAGACCCAGTCTGTTGATAGAAGGAGGCTTGGTACTTCTTCAAGGCCAAACCCTTGAATGCCCACTGAAATGTCAGCTGCAACAAATATGTTGATTACTTCAAAGAGTTCATCGATTTCTTTTCTAGAAGTTCTCTTGTCGGAGATTCTCTTGTTCTAGAAATTGGTGAAAGAAAAACTTTAGCAGACAAAGATAACATTTGCTGGGTAATTACTAATTTGGACACTGGAGTAGCAATCAATTAATATTACTGCCCCTGTTACATATTAATTACTAGAAAAATTACGACAAATTGCAACGTCAATCTTTTCTTAAGGGAACGGTTGTGACTTCAAAATCTAAACAAATCATGGAGTTAGCCAGTGGCTTGGCGTGGAGAGGGTACTCTTTGTCCTTCATTTTATTTGATTTGAAATTTTAGGTTGATTATAATTTTTTTTTAGTTTAACGTGGATGTCTGGGCGCGCATCTCGACTAATTCTACGAGTTCTGAAGTTAACAACCATGTAAGTTTCCAGTGGCCATTATATGAGCAACCACAGGGCTCGAACCTGAGATCACAGAGGAAACAAATTTCTTGGTCCCAGACTCTTACCACTGAATCACCACCTAGATAGTTGATTATAATTTTTTATAGTACATATGAAGGCAAACAAAATACAAGACAAAACTATAATAGGCTCGTGTAATTAATCCTATTAAATATAAATTTTTGTTTTATTTTTTTTAAAATACTTTTTTTTTAACATGTTGCTTGTAATCAATTCTTTATTATAATTAAATTTAATTATAATATATAATTTAAGTTCACATGTTTGAAAGATATAAAATTTATTTTATATATTATTTTCGTTACATTCATTTTAATTTTTTAAAGAGAGAGGCTAGAAGAATATTTTGAGAAATTAATTTTAATTTTAATTTTTTAAAATTGTAAATAAAAAGTGCTGATCTCTTATTTATTTTTATAACTTTTTTAGAGATTGAATTTAATTTATAATTTAATTATTACAATTAAGATGTGGTTCCAAATGATTTGAAATTTAGATTATAATTTATGATTTTATGATTGATGGATATGGATATATATGGTTTTGGTTTGTTCTTTAAACTTAAATTTCATTTTTTTTTAATAAATCAAATAAAAAAAAACTAGATCAGATCGTGCATCTACCGAGCAGAGAAATTCCTTCCTTCATCCAATTCAATCCAACTGGACGGGAGGTGGGGGTGGGTGGATAATGGATTTAAATCTTTCAGATTGGCGATGAGCAGACAAAATCCACCCTCTTAGCTAATCCATTGTCATCCCTGCCGTCACCAACCTCTCATCTGTACAAAGAATTACAAGGATAACTTCCACACGTAGCTGGTTATTGGATATAACTTTGTAAAAAAACCTAATATTTTTAAATCTTAGTTATTTTTAAAATGCAAAAAATAATTGACCCGCGGCATCGCGCGTGGCATGTAACTAGTATATTTCTAAAACGTTTCCAACACTTTCCACACCCTCATATTGTAAAATTGGATACATAATTTTCTATATTTTATGTTTCTCCGTCCAATTTGTCAATAGTTGAGGTTTGCTAACTTTCCTAATTATTAAACTGAAATCAACGTCTTATTAGATGACATATAATTAATGCAGATTATTTAATATATATATATATAGGAAAATAAAACAAAAACAAGTTCTGAAAAGAATAGAGTTGAAAGGGCTAGAGAGAGGGAAATTGAAGAGCAAATGCATGGAAAAACTCAAGAATTACTTCAACGTGTAATTTTCTTCAAACAATAAGAGTATTGAGATGAAAATTAAAAACAACTCACTATTAACCGTGTGAGAAGTTTCTCGAGTACATATAAAACGACCGTCGTTCCACAGGTCAATATTGAAAGTTACTGTTGTAATTTATGAAAGCAATGTTGCACCAACTAAAAATAATGGATGCAAATAAATAAATAGATGAGTGTTGAGCAATTTATTAAATCATAGTTTTAAATATCTTAAAGTAGATAGGTGAGTGTTGAGCAATTTATTAAATCATAGTTTTAAATGAATCGTCATTATTGTCATCATTGTGAATCATCTAGTAATTATTTGAAAAAAAAATTAAAATTTCTATAGCAAAATTATAATTTATATTTTATGTTGCTAGAGCAAAAGAAAAGATTTAATTTTAAAATTTTGGTGAATGATAAAAAAAACCAAAATATTGTTGGTTCAAAATATCTTAAATTATAGAAAACAATGAAAGGTCATTAAACATGTGTTTGATTGGGTAGTTCAACTTATTTTTTATTAAAATTTAAAAATTTTTAGATTAAAATAATTTTTTATATTTTTAGATTATTTTAATACGTTGAAATAAAAAATAAAAAAAAATTTAAAAGCTAATTATTATTATACTTTTAAATATTTAAATATCACTCGGAGAAAACAAAGGAGAGGATAATAAAACTTGAATACCTAGGTAATAGACCTAGGTATCACTTAAGAAACGACGTCCACTAGCCCAGGATAGATTGCAGTCTTGTAGGTTAGTCATTGTTTACACATGTCGATCCTAAAATTCTCCACCTCCTTCATTCTTTCTTCTTCACAGGCGCATCTTTCCCTTCATTTTTGCCATTTTTATATATAAAACAACTCAACTTTTTCTCTACGATGGCCCCTCCCTCCTTTTTTATCTTTTCCAATTTGATTTCACGCAAGAGATTGATGAAGCTAAACTCAAGATTTCAAACAAACTTGAGGATAATAGGCACCAGAATAACGACGTTATTTATAAAAATATCTAGATTGGTGACCAGCGTTGCGTCTCGAGCTGAGTCAAATCTTTTCTAATGTAAAAACATACTCAATCAATGCTAGTGTTTTTAAATAAATAAAAAAAATCTAAGACTCGATTTATTAATTAACATGATTAGGTTCAATAAGCCTGATTAATTTAATAATACAATAAAAAAAAACAACGGCACTAGATAAATCAAACAAAAGAAATTGACAATATTTAACTATAAAAATTGAGCCGCCGATATCATATTCACGAAGAGAATAAAAAAAATCTCATTAAAGACTTATCACCACTTCATCGCAAACATTGTCCTACCACCAGAAAGAACTTAGCGTTCTAACGCCACTATGAAAGGCTACACGACAATACCAAAAAAGACTGCACAAGCCGCCAGAACAATGACTCGGAATCCAAACCAAACAAAATATCATTGAGCATCTAGTGTTTATATTTAATTAATTAATTTAGTTTAATTCAAAAATAAAATATCTTTAAATAAAACTAGATTTAACAATTAACAACAAATAAAAAGATTTGAAATAACCCGAATTATTTTCAAAACTATTAAGAAATAAAATAGAAAATAAAATAAAAAAATAACAGAACTCAATCTCCAATTAAATAGATGTTAAAGGATGAAATTAGAAAAACATGAGCTTTAAAAAAGGAAAAAAAAAACAAGCAAACCCGAATGAATTTTCTAAACCTGGGTTAATCTCTCAAACTTGCAACTTGTGAAATCCTAGATTCGGACTCAATCAAGTATCTCAATTTCCAACAAATTTAATGTTGAAGGATGAAATCGGAAAAAAACCAATTTTAAAAATTTGCCAAAGTAAAACAAGTACCATGAAAAGAATGAGGATTAAATCTGATAGGAAAATAATCGAAGGATAAATCATAAGAAAATCAATTTTAAAAATCATGTCAAATAAAACAAATAGCAATAAAGGGAACGAAGACCAAATCTTACGGATAAAAAAAATTAAAGAATGATGAAATTGAAAAAGAATTCTAATTTTAAAAATTATTTTTTAATAAAATGAATAGTAATCTAAAGAATGGGAACTGAATCTAAAAAGGGAAAAAAATTCCAATTTTATAAATTATTTTTTAATAAAATGAATAATAATCAAAAGAATGAGAACTGAATCTAAAAAGGAAAAACAAATTGAAGGGTTGTTTTGACAATTTAGGGGGCTCACATGCGGAAATCAAGGAGGAGAGAAAAAAGACAAGGGAAACAAAGTCGTTGATGCATATCCAAATGTCAGTAAGCTACACGTGCCACCTAAAGAGAAAGGGGTTATCGAGACAATTTCAATGACGCCAAATAAGGCCTTATTTGGCCGCTTAAATCCGACGCATACGCCGCTTGATCACAATGGAGCAGTGAATATATTGGCGCGCGCAATGCACACACTAGCCACTTTTGTTTTTAGATTATATTTTATATTTATTAAAATACCAGATTTCCCTTCCAGTCAACTTCGTTATACCTAACTAACCAAGATAAAAATACAAAAAAGCTTTTGTACTCGAGTTAAAGAAATTTTACATTTAAAGATAATTTAGTTATTTTAATGTGGTTTAAAAAAGTAAAAATTTGAAAAAGGCTCTTAAAAGCTAGTTAAATAAATTTTGCTTATAAGGGTAATTTAGTCATTTTATTGTGCTTTAAAAATATAAAAAGACCGAGTTATCCCATATCGATCTAATAATAACTAAAGAACCTTGCAAAAATACCACAGTACCCCTAATAACTAGTCCAATGATTTTTTTAAGAAGGGTAAAATTATCATTCCATTGTTCTAATTCAATGTATAATGAGTTTGTATAATACAACCTTGATCCTTTTAGTTTTTTTTTATTTTTTTAATTGGGAATAACAGCCGTTATCTTTATATAATAGTAGTGTAGCGACAATTGAGCATGTGAAATGTTGTTAGTACTTCTATAACAATGAAAAACATTAACGCGTAATTAATATCGAATCTGTCAAATTAATAAACAGTAATTAAGAACTATGATCCAAATGGATGGAGCTTTACCAATTATATGATGGGAGAGTAATGGAGTTTTGAAACAGATTTTTAAGAGTCTAATAGTTAATCTAGGTTACTCCACTTTAACTTAATCCACAGCCAGCATTATCTTAATTACTGATTAGATACTAATCAATCATAGATACATATCGATCATATACAATTTAATTGATATACCCTAACACACGTGTGGAGAACTTGGGGCCTACACACCTCCACGTGGCTTGATAAGCTGACATGCCAAGAAGAATCCTTCCCCCACGTGGACAACATATGCTCGGATAAAGGATGGGATCGTGCCCCCTTTTGGATTATCCATTGAAGCTCGATCAGGGCTCAACCTGAGAAGGCCTTGACTATAAAAAATCATTTAAAAAATATTAATTTAATATTATTTCTAAATAAAAAATAATTTGACTACAGTGTGAACACTCCTGTGTAACCTGAAATCATGGTTGGCATGTGAATTGACCAATTTGCCCAGAATCCATTCAAGCCACGTGATCGTTGAACCCTGTAGTAAAGAAAGCTAGATCCATTTGAAAACGTGATTGAAATCTTACTTTTTAAAAATTTAATATTTTATATTAAAAATTATTTTTTTATATATTTTTTTATTGTTTTGATATACTAATCATAAAAATATTTTTTAAAAAATATTTTAAATCATAATATTCCCAAACAGGCTAACTTTATTTATATTTTTAATAACAATACGTGAACAAGCATAATACATTAAGAAAATAATAATAATAATAATGCCCTTGCTTTATGTCAGTGGGTGGTTTGAGCAAAAAGTAGAATACTCGATGTGATCTGAAGAAGTTTTGAGATGAAGTACCATTACCTCGTTTTCATATTGTCGAAGTAGCATCACTTGTAAAAAATATGTAAGACTTTGTCTCAATTGACCTTGTTTCGGAGAACACGTTCCTCTAACCAAAAGTACCGAGTATGGCATTTTCGTCACGCAAATTATTCTCGGTCCATTCGGCCAATGGATTACACATAGTCTTCCACCGTGTAATTAAAATGTATTAAATGATAAGAACACGTTCCTCAATTATATATTTAGAAATTATAACTATGGATTTCCTCGTTTGATTCATTCGACTTGATAATTAATCTAATTAATCAGGAGCTGTCTTCCTCAAATCCGCACCTCTCGCAATCGGGGTTAAAGCCTTGTATTTTGAGTTGATTATATCTAGGTCGGCCTTCATTATTTTAAAAAATATTATATAATTAATCCTTTGGTCCCTTCTGTGTCCTTTCCAAATTACTTTTTTCTTTTCTTCTTTTAGGAAAATATAAATAGGAAAAATAAGTGGGAGACAGGAAGATTTGTGTAGGAAAGATTTGAAAGAATTATGTATAGGATGATATATAGTCAACATTGATCAAATAATTATTTAAGCTTTTGAAAATGTGTCTGTATGGAGTGACTGTCTGTTACTATATAAACCACAAAGAAGACTCTTGTAATGAACGTCACATATATTTCATGTAATAAAAAGGAAAAAGGAGGAGGAGGAGAAGAAGATGAGGCACGCCACCTCAATTGCGTGCAGTAGTGGAGAAGATACTGATCGTGTCAATACGTGATGAAATTGGATGCTGACGACGTTTCCCCTTTCTTTGCCTTTGAACAGTGAGTGCATAAGCTCTTGGAGCATTTTACACATTTTTAACTTCCCAGCATGTACTGTGGATGGATCATGGATGAGGGTGAGGCGACTGATAATTTCCACGAAAGGGGGAGTTGAAATTGGATTCACAGGTTTTGTCTCGCAATTCTCCATGGTAGTTGAGGCCAATTATGGAGGAGCTAGATCTGAAGGTTCTTGGATGGATACGTGGGGTGTTAGAATTTGACCTTCTCATGGTGAGAGAAAAGAGATTTGCTGACGACTCTCGATTTTGTTTCTGCCGCCATTGCATATGCATTCCTTGTATTTATTTATTTATTTATTTTGTCAAGATTATTCTCGAAGCAACTTCACACTTTTCAATTAAATCCACTTCTTCAGTATAGCTGAAGGGAGTTTATTTATATCAATTAAAGATTAGATAACGTTTGAAAATTTCACTTCTTGATTTGAGATTTCAACTCTAGTAGTTAAGAAAAGAGTGTATACTCTCTTGATCAATGAGCCAATTTCTTCAAGAGAGAGAGAGAGAGAGAATTGTAGATCAATTCGCAATAAAAATCTTGAATTTGACCTTCTTCAATTAAATTAATTTTATTGAACATGTATTGATTATATATATATGTGTGTGTGTGTGGGGCAATCAAGTTATAAAACCATTTTTTTTTAATAATATCATTTAATTTGCATTTATTAAAGTTGGGGGGGGGGGGGGGTGGAGCAGCTGCTCAGGAAAAAGAAAAGGAAAACAATGGGTGGTGGAGCTTTCGAAAATAAGATTATAGCTTACACTAGATGGATATCACATCATGATATAGCTTACACTAGATTATAGCTTATGAAAATTATGAATGCTGTAAGTTGGATTTAAAAAATAATATAAAAAAAATTCTAGTAAAAAAAAATTAAAAAATATAACTTGACTAAATAATCAAGGCTATATTTTTTAAAAAAAAAATATTAAAATGTCAATATATAAAATTAACCCGTAAAATTGACAGCTTGTGCCATGAGACTATAATAAATTAATAATCTCATATAAAGTAAGTTAAAATAAATTATAAAACTTAATTTTTAATTAATTCAATATTAAAAGATAAAATTAAAAAAAACTCAATTAAAAAAAGATAAAAACTGACTCAAGTCAACTTGCAAGATCCATAATCAAAGTCATGAGATCATAATAACCTCATAAAAAATAAATTGAAATAAATTATGAAATTCAATTCTTAATTAATTTAAAATTAAAAAAAATTAATTAAAAAAACATAAAAAATAATCTGAATCAACTCAAATTAACTAATCAAACCCATGATTTTAGTTATAAGATTAGGATGACGTCGTAGTAAGAACAAGAATTCATAAAATAAAATCATTGCCATTTGAATTGTAATGTTTTTTTTTTCTCTTTTGGTTTGTAGGATGCATCGAAGAAGAATGTGTTGAATTTGTTAGAGAAGAAAGGGAATAAAACTGAATTTCAACTAGGATTCAGGTTTTTTTTTTTTTTTTTTGTGTGGTATGTGATGATCAAGTTTGGTTTTTCAATCTGGAGCTGTTATGGTTTACGCTGTGTTGTCAGGAAACCGGCTGTCGCTATGATAGCTGGTGTTGATGGAGGTGGGAAGACAACATCCCTTGGTAAGTCAAGAATTTAGCTACTAATTATTGGTTTTGATTTGAATTTTGGAAATGAGGTAATTTTTTTGAGTGGTTGGAATATTTACCTAAACCAATTTAATGATTGCCAAATTTTTAATGGTTTCTGGTAATATACACATTGAGAGAAGTGTGGCTCCAAATTGTGAGAAGGTTTGAGTTGTAGAATTTGACTTGGAAGCTTAGAGAGGCTTCATTAGTTCATTGCTTTTTTGAGAAGTTTCAGGTCCGCCCAAATACAGTCTCATGGACTTGTGTTCTTGAGACTCTCTCTCTCTCTCTCTCTCTCTCTCTATATATATATATATATATATATATATATATAAAAAAAATTTTTTTAAT
>Ga0307515_10018741_pt1 | contig 12495 bp, 5 predicted proteins | sample 17_EM_MG_FD_194513 | JGI IMG/M metagenome (GOLD analysis project Ga0307515, IMG submission 194513) | Populus trichocarpa ectomycorrhiza microbial communities from riparian zone in the Pacific Northwest, United States - 17_EM | ecosystem: Host-associated > Plants > Roots > Unclassified | place... | reverse complement strand
TCTCATCAACGCATGGATGTTTCTTTTAACATTTTTTTTTCTAATAGAAAAATGTTAGGAATGTCTGAGTTTATTCTTATTCCTTTAGGAGGCATGTGTGGTTCACATCGACCACCGTTGGTAGCCTTTATAAATTCATATCGTTGAGCTTTTTTCAATGGTTCTGAGAGTGTCGTCATTGGAGTTTAGATTTGACTCTAATATTTTTTTTTCCATGCAAATCCCATCTCTTCTTCCCTTTTACCCGTACTTGGGGATGACAATGGATACCTATAAGTTGAGTTTTGTATTATTCATATCAGAATTCAAACCCAAAATAACTATTCAAGCCCAAACTAAACAAATATGAAATGTTGATACCCAATTAGGTTTTGATAACTCATTTAATATTCATGATCTCAACTCGATCTAAACCTAAATATTATAATTTATAACTATTTAGTGTGTGTGTATATATAAAATTTTTTAAAACTTTAAATTTATTTATTTATCTTAGATGGGTAGGGTTTGGGATAGGTAAAGTAAACTAATATTCACACCCAGTTCAAAACCAAATTTTTTACCTTTAAATTTTACTCGAAACCTGTGTCCTGATCGGGTCTAAAATTTTGATATCCATTTGGGTTGATTCCACCTGTATTCAGTGATTTTGAGTGAAATTGCCATCTCTGTACTTTCGCTCTTCTTCTTCTTTTTTTCTTTCCTCGTTGTCCTACAGTTTCATTGTGCTATGTGCAGTGGGGGAGCCCTCCTTAATTACTCTACCTTGACCTGCCTCTGTCATTTTCCTTATATAAAACAAAATGATGCCATTTCCAAGGCTTGGATGAGTTTATTAAGAAACAGTGGCATTTAATTATTTAAATTAGAGCTCAGCTTACAATGATTCCTTCCCCTTCTCAGTAGCCGTTGAATAAAAGCATTGACGCCTTCCATAAGATTAAACAATGAAGGCAAAAAAATAAAAAATAATATAAAAACAAATCTACAATAAAAGCACTAAGATTCAACAGCTATCCATATTCATTTTGATCGTAATTTAATTACTAATAATTTCAGAAGTGAAAAATGGTGGAGTACAATTACTAACACCACCCTATTATTTTAAAAAACAAATCATTTCATAAAAAAAAACCATTTTAAGTAACTATGAAGTATTAATTTCTTTTTTGAGAAAATTATGAAGTGTAATTATATTGTCATATTGTATCTTTATTACTTGTTTTAACTAGTTACTTTGAAATTTTACTGTGTATAACTCGGACTAAATGAATTATGAACTTTATCTCATGATTTTATAAAATTTAAAAATACTATAATTGTAGTTTTATTGTTATCATACAATTATAGTATATTTAAGTAGCCATAAATAATTTTATATGTCAAAGATACTTCTCAATTTAACATGGATCCTCAAGTGAGAATTTTTTGAATTTAAAATTTTTATAGATTCACACTATCATGTGTTATTAAGTGCAATTATATTGTTTTATTGTATCGTTATTACTTGTTGTAACTAACTAATTACTTTGAAATTTTACTAATTATGAATATTGGATAGCTCATTGTAGTTTTGTTTTTATTGTACAAAGTATATTTAACATGTCAAAATACTGCTTAATCTAAAAATTTAAATTATTATATAAGATTTTAATATATAATTTTATATTACTCTTTAGCATGGATCTTCAAGTAAAAGTTACTTGAATTTAAAATTTTTATAGGTCCACACTGCCTTGTGTTATTAATTAGATTTAATTAAAAAATAGAATGAAAATAATGAGGTTTAAATTCGTGACTATTTAATCATTAAATCTTTGGTACCATATTAAAAAATTATCTCAATATAAAACTTAAGTTATTAGAAAATATTCAAAATATAATTTTATATTACTTTATAATAAAGTGTAAGTAGTTTTATTATAAAAAATATCTTTAATACTCTATTTTTATATTTCATCTTTATGATTTCATTAAGGATTGTTTTCTTTTTTTTAATTCTATTAGTTTGAGTGTTATATATCAATTAATCATTAGTTGAATCATAAAAAACACACTAGAATAGAAAATAAATGTATTCTCTTAAATTATCATAACCTAACAGAATAAAAATCATTAAAAAAAAAAAAGAGAAAGAATACGATGGCTGTCCAGTGCCATTTACCACCGACAGCGCAACGGGACACATGATAAGCTTCTGTACGCACTCAAGCGTCCGATCTTATTCTGCTACAAAAATAGTAGCAGAGAGGAGGACTTCTATCTATAAGTCACCTCGTACATTATGACTGCCCACTCCCCAAATCACACGTGCTAAGCAGCACGCGCAATCCGTTTTTCGTCAAAAGTTGAGTCCAGACACCCCCTCCCCCTCCCTCTCAGATCAGTCAGCTGTCCTTCACGCTAACTCAACTACTGCCGGCTAATCATTAGCTCTCCCTTCCCTTCTCTCTGAAAAAACACACACTCTCTCTCTCTCTAAAAACTCTGTATCAGCGACGTAGAGGATCTTCAAGCTCTCTCTCTAAAAGATCGAAAGTAATTCCTTCTCTCTTTCTCTGGATTAATTTATATACTTCAATGCATGATAAGTTGCAGATGATGTGTTTTGGTTACTTTAAGTTGTGTTTGGTTGCTGAGAAAATAAATGAAAACTTATTTACTTGTACCTATACCAGTATAATTCTGTTTTAGAAGATTTTGATTGCTGCTGTGCTGAAGTGTGCTGCTTTATGTTCATGGTTCTCAATTCGTAGCTTTCTGTTGTGTTTTATGCTTGGTTGCTGAGTAAGTATGTAAAATTAATGGAAATAAAATAAAACGTGCAATTGTTGTCATATCAATCTAGCTTGTAGCTGCACAAGTAAGGAATTTAAGTTTGCTTTTACTTGTGGAAAGAAAAAAAAAAACTGAAAACTCTTGGAATCTTAATTAGCTTTTAATTTTATTTAGAACACTGCTTGGTTGTTGAATAAAAATCCTCTATTTTTTTCTTTAATTTATTTATGAAAGAGAAATTATTATTATTAATAATAATAAAATCCTTCGTTTCCTCAGAAAGCAACGTGCAACTCTTCTCTTTTGGTTTCAAGAGAAGTTTGAGAGCTATATTAATTAGACCAGTTCGAATGTCCATACATGTACTGATTTTTTGGGCAATGGATGTAACTGAAGAAACGTGGATTAAGATTTTTGCTGTTGTAATATAGTTGAAGAAGAAACTAATGGAGGAAGGCAAGAGTAGAGGAGATTTACATGTTAATGTACTTAAGCAAACACCTTCAAGACAAGGTGGAAGTTTCAAGTCCACCACATTGTCAGGGAGGTCAACACCTCGGAACTCTCCTACTCATCGGTTACTACATTCCAGTCGAACTCCACGAAGAGAGGGTAGAGGTAGTGGAGGGATACAGTGGTTTCGAAGCAATCGATTAATATACTGGTTACTTCTCATTACTCTATGGACTTACCTTGGGTTTTACGTCCAGTCCAGATGGGCTCATGGTGATAACAAGGATGAATTTCTGGGGTTTGGAGGTAAATCCAGCAATGGACTTTTAGATGCTGAACAGCATACACGACGAGATTTGCTTGCCAATGATAGTTTGGTAGTTGTAAATAATGGGACCAATAAAATTCAGGTGAGAAATGCTAAAAAGATAGATGTTGTTTTGGCCAAGAAGGGGAATGGAGTTTCATCTAATCGAAGAGCAACTCCAAAGAAGAAGAAGAGCAAGAGAGGAGGACGCAGGTCACGTGCCAAAGCACATGATAAACAAAAGGCAACAGTAGTGGTTGAAAGCGATGATGTAGAGGTTGCAGAACCTGATGTTCCTAAAAATAATGCTTCTTATGGTTTACTTGTTGGCCCATTTGGGCCAATAGAGGATAGAATTTTGGAATGGAGCCCTGAGAAACGATCAGGAACATGTGATAGGAAGGGGGCCTTTGCACGTCTTGTATGGTCTAGGAAATTTGTGTTAATATTCCATGAACTCTCGATGACTGGAGCTCCACTTTCAATGTTGGAGTTGGCAACAGAGTTTTTGAGCTGTGGAGCCACAGTTTCTGCTGTAGTTCTCAGCAAGAAGGGTGGCTTGATGCCAGAGCTTGCTAGGAGAAGGATCAAAGTGCTTGAAGACAGAGCAGATCTCAGCTTCAAAACAGCCATGAAAGCAGATCTTGTCATTGCAGGATCAGCTGTCTGTACCTCATGGATAGGTACGAACCATGTGACAACCATTTATCCGTGTTTGTTTATATAAGAAACTAACTATGCTGATACAAAGTTTTCTTCTTGTTCTGGCTTTTGATTTGTAAAACTTCAATTTATGACCTAAGGCACTTTTAATAGCTCGAAAACTTGATGCTAAAAAGATTTCAGGGCATGAAACAAAATGCACAAACATCATTATGAATTAAATGAATGCATTATCTTCTTTAGTATTCTTGTTTATAAATGTATTGCTACTAGCAATCAGATGCATGATACAGAATATTTCCTCGTCATGTGCACATGCCCTTTTCAGCAGTGTCTTGTTGCACTTGGAGTTCAGATTGTCTATTCCAAACGTATATGCCTATAGTGGGGCAATCACAATGTCTGCTAACTTTTAAGAGACTTTCATAATCGATGTGCATACTCATGTATCATCTATGATGATGATCAAAATTAATTTCAGTTGACTGCTCTTTTGTGGCTTATATTGGAGTTAAATAGATATCAGGCTCTTTTGTGGCTTTGATTGGATCATTGACTGCTCTGTTATTAGATATGAAACATTGAGTGGACGCTGTATAACATGAAAGTATGTTAATCAGTTGACACTATCTTTGAGTGATGGCTTGTGTCAAACCTCTTCTGCTACTCAGAGTTAATGACAAGTGTTCAAACTTTTCTTTGAACTTCCTTTGGAAAATGTGAGGGCAGCTTGGAATCTCATGTTATGAGCTCATGCATCTTATGTTGAATGTGATTTGTTTTCATGCGTTTGCCTTCTACATTGTTATTTGGTGTGCAATTTGTAGGAAGTCTATCTTTAAAAGGCCAAGATTGTAAAAGTTCTATCTTCTCTGTTCACAATTTATATTTAGCACATGAACTGATAGGAAAGAGAATACAATTGCTTTTACCATATGTTTAGCAAGCTTTGAAACTAAGCTATTATTGTTATTTCTAGTTGGCAACAAAATAGTTTGAAAAGATGAAAAATTCTATACCATTGAATTCTTTATTTTGGTTTCAGATCAATACATTGCCCGTTTTCCAGCTGGAGGTAGTCAAGTTGTTTGGTGGATTATGGAAAATCGACGAGAATACTTTGATAGGTCAAAAATTATCCTTAATCGAGTGAAAATGCTGGTCTTTCTCTCTGAAAGTCAGATGAAACAATGGCAAACTTGGTGTGAGGAAGAAAATATTAGGCTGAGATCTCCACCAGCAGTGGTTCAACTTTCTGTTAATGATGAGCTAGCTTTTGTAGCCGGCATTGCTTGTTCACTAAATACTCCAACTTCTAGCTCTGAAAAGATGTTGGAGAAAAGACAGTTGCTACGGGAATCTGTTAGAAAAGAGATGGGATTGACAGATAATGATATGCTTGTGATGTCTCTCAGCAGCATAAATGCTGGTAAGGGTCAGCTCTTGCTTCTTGAATCAGCAAACCTGGTGATTGAACCAGATCCTTCGCCTAAAATAACAAATTCAGTGGATAAGGGTAACCAATCTACCTTGGCTGCAAAGCATCATTTAAGAGCTCTGTTGGAGAAGCCAGAAAATCTTGTCAGATTTTCAAATGAATTTAGCCGCTACAGTGAGTCTTCTACCAGATTGGCTGAACCTAATAAGACAAATTCACAAGTTACCAGTGTCTCTAACTCCATTGATTACAACGTTGCTGGGAACCTTGACAGAAGTCACAGAAAAAGGAAGTTGTTGGCTGACAGTGAAGGAACACATGAACAGGCTCTTAAAGTTCTTATTGGTTCTGTTGGATCTAAAAGCAATAAGGTGCCTTATGTCAAAGAGATTCTGAGGTTCATATCCCAACATTCAAATTTGTCAAAGTCAGTGTTATGGACTTCAGCAACTACACGTGTTGCCTCACTTTACTCTGCGGCAGATGTTTATATTACAAACTCCCAGGTAATCCTCATCTTCACGGTTTACTGATTTATCTGTATGTGTGCTTTTTTTTGGTAGGCTCTAAGTTAAATTTTTGGATTTACATCACAAATTTGAAGTTTCAGGTTATGGTATTAAATTATCATATCTGCATCTCATGATAGAAGTGAAATTTTGTTGACAAAAATAGGCCATCCTTTCCCTTTTATTATCTGAAGAGTCTTTTTCTAAACTTGCAGATTGAATTAGTAATCCTCCATTATGTTATTAGGCAACAGTTTCTGTGTCCATGTTTGACCTTCAGTCATGTCAAATTTCCTTCACCTCTTCCTCTAATTTGAAGTGTCCAAGGGTCATAGACCCTTATTTAAGTGTCCAGTATCTGAAACTTGTACTGCAGGGTAAAATGAAGAGTAAAAGGATCACATTCAGAAATTTGATTACGGTTATGCTTATCCATCTGCTTTACTTATACATTAGAACACGGAAGTAGTTTGCTGTATGGAATTACATTTCAAAATTCACAAAAACTCTTTCAACTATGCAATCTATGTACACAGTGAATTTGCTGCAGAAATATGGTAGTGTATAAAATGGGATGTGGGCAATGTGGCATTGAGGTGCCCTAACCAGCCCATTGTATTAGTGATGCAGAAATTTAAGTCTTGATTCTAAGGAACCTGCTCCCTGCCAAATGTGCAATGCCTTACACCATTTTCCATTGATTTATGTGGCTATGTTCCAAGATCTTGATCATTTAGTTGTTCTGTTACAACAGAAACTCATTTAGTAGAGCTCAAGCAGTGTAACTTACCAACCTACATACAAACTGAATGATTGACAAGAACTAGTCCCATTCTCATGCTGAGCTCATTTATTACTGGAATAATTTAAATGTTGCCTGTTATTGTGGGTTCCTCAGCCATTCACCCACGAGCTATAGAGGGTGAACATGTGGTCTGGTGTAGAGTCGATAACCAAGGAAGAGTTTAGTAAGAATGTCTGCCAGCGTTTCTAAAGTTGATTGCATGATAATGGGATACTGCATCAAGTGTAATCGGTTTGTAACTATGTATCTGATGTTGACAACAATGTAATATCCATCATCATAAACTAGCATTTGTGTTTCAATTGAACTCCTTTTTTACTGGTGTAGTTTACTCATTGTGAAAAACAAATGTGAACTCTTACTTATGAGACCTATTCTGTATTAATAAGAAAGCGTATGGAAATTTCTGGATTGGTTTTCAGGGCCTGGGAGAGACATTTGGAAGAGTTACCATAGAAGCCATGGCGTTTGGTCTTCCGGTAAGGCAACCAATACCTTCCTGTTTTTGTAAGGCTGGCATGGATAGTATATGTTGATTGCTCATCCTGCTAACTTATCATTCGTGGAACTTGAATTAGTAAATAGCTGGCCTGTCATGGTCTCGAGTCAACTTCTTCTGGGGAAAAAAATATGATATCATGCTCTTCTTGAGCCAATAGGACCACCATTATCAAACCTTAGTTTTTGAATATGACTGGTTAAATATATTTTTATTTTTCCTTACAGGAATAAACTGCAAAGCATGTCACCATCGGTATTCAGTGTTCTTCATTAACTTTGTTTAACTATTTTCTCTTAGTCTGCCTTATTAACTAGGAAACCCTCATTCTTAATTCAAAATATTCTTTTACCAATTCCATTCTATGCAGTCGATGAACTTTCTGCAAATCACTTTCAGAAAGATAGATCTTTAGCCAGCTGTAAAAGATCACACATTTTGTTTGAATTTGCTAGGTGCATCTCATTTGACTTATTTCATGCTTTCACCCAGTCTGTTTTGGTAGAGCATGTAGAAAGCACAACTCTTACTGACTTACTCCATGCATGAGCATACGAAAACTGTCAGTTAAATGTCTTTAGTAGGAGCTGGCAACAAAATAAATACCATGACCCTTGGATGAGGTGTTTAGGTGTTTCTTGAGAAAAGAAAGGGAGTTTAGGTGTTTGATCCATTTACATCCAATAGCACCTAGCACAAATATTAGTGTGAATATTTAGTGTTTTTTCAAGGCATGAATTCAAGTAAGCCCGCTAGAAATTATGTGAAAAAAACGATACTGTTTTCTTTAGGGGATACACGTTCATTTTCTTCGAAGACCCCCGCTGTTCCATAAGTTAATATCCTAGAAAAGTTTTGCATTTGAATGTCCATGGTTGCTGTAAAATATGTTAGGAAGAGTATAGCATGAAGACATCATGTATTTCTTTGTGTGTGATTTTAAGTTTCAGTTTTAATGCGGACAAACTGGTGGTTGCTTAGCTGTGTGCACGCAAACTTTGCGAGGCATTCTCCAGAGGATTCTGGAGCTTGGTCTATTCTTAATGGACACACATTTAGCGTTTCTGAAGCTAAACAGCTTGAAATGCAATGAGCTCGTAGCTCAACTAGAACCCCAATCCCGCTCCCACCAAGAGGTCTTGTTTGTAGAAAACAAAAAAGAAGAAAAAAAGAAAAAGGAAAACAAACACAGCCATCTTAAATTTACCCTTTGCTCCAATGGTGTATATGAACACTACTTGTGCTTCGAGGTAAACCTATCTTCATATCACTACAGCTGGACTTATGTCCGTCACTTAAGACATCTATCCAGGAGTTTCTTTTCTTTTCTTTTCTTTGTTTACTTCTGCTGCATGGATTCAAGATTGCAACGAACAAGCCTTCCAGATTTATTTTCTTTACCATTTTATCAGGTCCTTGGAACAGATGCAGGAGGCACACAAGAAATTGTTGAGCACAACATAACAGGGCTTCTTCATCCCGTGGGACGTCCAGGATCTCGTGTTCTTGCTCAAAATATCGAACTCTTACTTAAAAATCCATCTGTGAGGAAGCAAATGGGGATCAAAGGGAGGAAAAAAGTGGAGAAAATGTACTTGAAGCGGCACATGTATAAAAAAATCTGGGAGGTTCTTTACAAGTGCATGAGAGTCAAATGACATCTGCCAATGCACAGACTGATTCTTTGATTGGTTTTGAATTTGAAAGAAATTGGTGAGCATCGATGCAGATTGTGTTACCCAACACAACTGATTTGTAAGGTTTCAAATTTAGCAAATTGTATCTGGATTATTTGGAAGCTGTAGCTGTTTGATTGATTTCGAGCTTGAAAGTTCTTTCTCCACCAGCATGTTCTCTTCGTTGCATTACATGAGTCAAAAGGCATGCGAAAAAAAACTTCGATGCTGGCAAAAAAAAGGTCCTTACAGAGTGGGTTTTTACTTTTTAGTCCTCACTGATAGCTCCAAAAAGGGTCCTCACGGAGAGCAGCATTAAGTACAGTTATCGTCATTATTACTAGGATCCACAATTAATTGGAGCTATTAAACAGAATTGTTTCCGTTGTATGTTTTCAGGAAACACGCTTTTAATGAGAACTAAAGTTAGCTTTCATGTTTGGAAATTTAGCACACGTTTTGTAATATAATTGAACATTTGAACTGGGTTTTTATTAAATTTTAAAATGTTTTTTTATTAAATTAATTTTTTTAGTGTTTTTTTATATTGATTTGATGTGCTAATATTAAAAATAAAATTTTAAAAATAAAATAAAAAATTATTTTAATATATTACAAGCAAAAATCACAAATTTAAAAAATAAACTCTTTATCTTTCTCGTTGTATATTTTACCAATTCTCTTCTCTCAATCTATTATTACAAATTTAATTCATCTCAATTTATAAGAAATGTGTATTTAACATCCGATTTTGTATTGTTTTCCTACATTAAAAATTTTAAAACAAAATTGATATGAAAAAAAATAAAGGAAAAATAGAAAGATACTTGTGTATAATATTATTAATGGGATCTATTATTTTTGTTTTTAATAAAAATAGTTTAAATATATCACTTGTACACGGTTAAGAAAAATTATTCGTTCACACACAATGGTTCACAACATTGAAATTTTTTAATTAAGTGGGTAAAAGTAGAACGTCCATAGTAGGAATATAAATTATCCAAAAAACAGGTTGGTATTTAATAATCATAAAGGTAAAAAAGGAAAAGATATACTTTAATGTCTCACTATGTCAAATAAAAAACTTGGAGCAAGTTATTATTTAATCCCCGTGTTTTTTATAAGATAATTAGTTAATTCCTTTTTAGTTTTTTTTTGTGTTTTTTTTTTAAGTTCTAATATTTTCATATTTGATTCCATCTTGGTCTTTACATTGTTTTTTATCACAATTAAATAGTCTTTTAGCCTAAATACCCTTCATTTGTAATCAAAATCCCCAATTTTATTTACTACAGATAAAATTAAAAAGGACTTACTTACAAAATCATAAAAAATAAAAGAGACTAAATTATAATTTGCTCAAAAACTTAATTGTGAGTGTTTATCATGAGAAATTTTGCTCAATCTTGTGAGGACTTTAGTGCAATTTCTTCTCATGCTTTGTGAATTAACAAGACATTTTTTTTCTCATTCTTTCATTATTTTTTTTTGTGAACAAAGGCGAAAGAGGAGAGATGAAAGAACAAAATAGACCAGAGAAGAAGTTGAGAAGGAAGATCTACAGAGAGAAGGCCTTGCTTTTGCGTCCCTGGCTTGGAAAAAGGATTTGGATTGAACGCCGCCAGTTCTAGGTCCTTTCCTGCTATTTGGCAACATAAATGGATTAGCTCATGTAACCCCACCCAAAACCACTATCAATAACTGTAACGACCTCATTGTTTTTTATTTTTTTAAAAAAAAATTTCAACAATTTTTTTATATTTATTTATACTAAATTATGGACTCAATAATTTAGAGATTCTTGAGTACCTATAATTTAGAGTTTTTTAGATAAATTATACCTTGGACATATTATATTAGAGATTCTCACCCCTCCCACACCAAACCCTAACCACCAGTTATTATCATAACAACTAGCATAGTCACTACCATCACCTTCCTCTTCGCAACCACCATCACCCAAATCAATTGCACCTGAAACCCACAACTCTCCCTAACACTCCGTAGCCATTCAAACCTCAGTCGTCGTCAATGTCAACTCATCACCTCCCTCCTCCACCAAACATAGCAACCCTTCACCTCCTCCTCCACCAAACAACCCAGCTCCCCCCACAAAATTATCCCCTTCCTTCACCCTCTACGTCATAGACAACCCACCATTAAAACACGGGAGATTTTAATGCCGAATAATGGAGGAGCTAAAGGGAAGAGGTTGGCGGAGTAAGCACAACTACTCAATCCGTATCTGGTTGCTGGAAAGCTTGACATGGACTCTTTCCTGGCAAGCTCTCTCTTGTGAAGCCAGCCACCTAAGTCAACAATGGTGGGAGAAGGTGAAGCCATCCTTTACACCTTAGTCAAAAATTATAGGCACTAAATTGGTGCCACTTGCCTTGCCCCTTGTCTTTTGCATGGATGCTTACCTATAAATAGGCAATGCATCCAAGCATTATAGACACACCACAAGAGAGAAACAAGAGAGCAAGAAGAGACAGTAATCCCACGAAGTTGTGAGGTATTTGTGAAATAGTAAATGAGGTGTTTTCTCCTAGTAATAGAGAAATTTCAGTTATTCTCCTATTAGAAGAGAAACATTATAATTCTCACATTACTTTTGTAAAATCCTTTTATACTTGCCCGTGGACGTAGCCAAATTGGGTGAACCACGTAAATTATTGTGTGTCTAATTTCTCATTTTATCCTATAATTTGCCTTTTATCTTGTCGGGTTTGCATGCTAGTATCCTAACAGTGGTATCAGAGCCTTCTGGTTGGTGTTGTTAATACACAAAAGTTATTCGTGTATACAGTTACTATTCAGTCTACAGCACTATTCACCTATACGGCATTATTCACCTATACGGCACTATTCATACATACGATAATGTTCACATATGTTATTGTTGGCGTATAAAGAAAGTCAGTGCGGTGATTAAATACAGTCTAGGAAGTTCTGTCTAAGTAGATTGGGTTTTAAGCGGGACCGTTTGTGACCCCTCCAATCTTTCCTGGGAACTTTCTTAGTGAAGTATTATTCACACGATACTATTTCTGTATACGTTGCAAATCAGTGAAGCAGTGATAGCTGAATAGATCACGGTGAATAAAATGGCAGCAAAGTACGAGATTGAGAGGTTCAAGGGGAGCAATTTCTCATTGTGGAAAATGAGAATCAAGGCAATCTTAAGGAAAGACAATTGCTTGGCAGCAATTGGGGATCGGCCCGTAGAGATCACTAATAATGCAAAATGGAATGAGATGGATGGCAATGCTATTGCTAACATACATTTAGCATTAGCCGATGAAGTATTATCAAGTGTGGCGGAGAAGAAAACAACTAAGGAGATATGAGAGACTCTAACAAA
>Ga0307515_10018739_pt1 | contig 12496 bp, 1 predicted proteins | sample 17_EM_MG_FD_194513 | JGI IMG/M metagenome (GOLD analysis project Ga0307515, IMG submission 194513) | Populus trichocarpa ectomycorrhiza microbial communities from riparian zone in the Pacific Northwest, United States - 17_EM | ecosystem: Host-associated > Plants > Roots > Unclassified | place... | reverse complement strand
CCACCTCTAGCTCGCTAGGTAGTGGGAATTAAGTCTTAAAAGTTAGAAAATCGATTGTTTTTGATGGTAAGATGGGTATGCGTAAGTTTTGAAGTGTGGCGCTACCTTTTAGTAAGGTTGCATGTGCGGTGTAATTTTTTAGGTAGGTAGGTTATAAATACGTACAAATTAGGTATCTATAAATTTATTAATAGCTCTGCAATTAATTATAAAACGGCTTTTATATTATTTTTTAGTAGTAGTTCCTATTACAGGTAAAACTATCTATTTCCGTTTATTTATCTTTATAAAGTTATTTATTAAGTAAGCCAATATATAGATCCCTCCGTTATTAGGGCGTCTTAACCCATAACTTAGGGCTAGGACTTAGCGTTTTCCGCTTCCGTATCTAACTCTACCGCTATTACTGCGTTTTTATCTTATACGGTAGTGGCGTATAGCAACGTATTTAGTATTTAGAGTATTAGGTTAAATATTAGGCGGCAGCTACTAAACCTAGCTATTAGGCAGTTTAGGTTATCGTAATAACAGCCTTCTTAACGGCATTTATAGTAGCGTCCTAGTTTCTAAAGTAGCTCGCGCTCTCTATTTAGGAGTTTTTATAGGAAAATTAGTATAGAGAAATTGATATTGGTTCCGGTAGTACTTAAGGTAGTAGGCGTTAGTGGCTTAGTATATATAGGTTTAGTAGGCCCGGAGGGCTTCTATAGAGAGGTCTTTAGGTAAGGGTTAGTAGTAGTAATCTAATTTAGTTATTATTTAATCTTCTATAGAGCTGCTACTATATTATAAACATCGTTGTAGTTATAGCTGGCGGCTGCGTAACTAAGGCGATAAGTAACTTTTTTAAGGAGGTCCTCTTAGTCTTTAGTATTATCTCAGGCGAGGGTTCCGGTATATTCCTAGAATTTAATATAGAATTCGTTAAATAATTTAATAGGGCTTATCTTTAGGGCACGTAGTTTAGCTTGGTTGGTAGCTAGTAGGTTATAGTCGCGGTATATTAGGTTGAGATTATTAAGGACTTTTTAGTAGAACTGCTACTTCTAGGGGCCACTAGTCTCCTATTAGGCGAAGAGTCTGTTAAATAGTGTACCCTTTATTCGCCCAATAATGTAGCCAATCTTAGTATTTTCTGTAGGAAAAAGGTAGGCGCTCTAAATTAGTTTCTTGCGGATTTACATCTTCTAGTAGCTGTATTCCTTACGGTCTCCCTAAAAGACTAGGGGATTAAGGTAGCGTATATTAGACCCTATAGTAGCAGTTTAGGTCCGATTATTATAGCTTTTGTTATTACTACTTTAGTAGGGGTTTCTATTAGGTAAAGCTGCTTAGCGCTAGCCCTCCGTTAAGCGTTAAGTAGGTAAAGTTGCCGGGGGCGTAAAGACTTAGGTGGCGTTATATATAGTAAAGAGGTGTCTAGCGTTGTTACAAATATGCTCATTAAGCTAAGATTATAGGTATTTAATTATACTTTCTCTTTTAGTAACTGTAGTAATTAGTGCAATCTTAGCCTTCTTTAACTATTAGATGTCGCGTTTAGATATATAGAGGTTATCTTTAGTTTCTTAACATGTGTTATCGGCGAGCGCCTTATAAGCTTATAGGTCTTAGATAATATCGCGATCTTAGGCAGTACGCATCTCAGCTTATATAAGCTTTAGATAGTAGTTCTATAAAAGGCGGTAGTATTTATTAGGGTCTCGTGCTACCATTTTTATAAACGTCTCAGCGTCTCGTATTTTAATTTTAATAGGTAGTAGCCCTTTTATTTGCTTGTCCGTAGTTATATAGTTAATAAAAGATAAGATATTATCGGTGTCCGTCTCCTTAGGGGTTAAGGCTAGGGCTAATAAATTGAATTCTCCTAGGATTAATTGGCGTTGTAGGTTAAGTGTAGGTATTAGATTATTCTTTGGGTTTAATATAGTAGCTAGTAAGGGATATTGTCTTACTATTATGGGTTCCTTAGAAGTATAAAGTGAGGTAATTTATAGATATGCTGTTTTTAGCAGCGCCTACAGTATTATAGAGACGTAGAATTGGTTATAGGCTGAGCGTTAGTGGTAAAAAAGGCGCAACGTAATGTTATGGGACGGGGGCAGTGGCTATAAAGCGTATGTATTTGAGGAGTCTACAAGACGTTGCGCGATCGATCGTAAGGGTTAAGGGCGTAAGGAGGTAATATACCTACGCGTAGCTGACATAAGCTATACGCGAGGTATACGCGAGAGCACGGGGCTCTCCTATAGAGGCCCCTATGGTGGGGTTCCATAACACTTTTATTTAATATTTAATATTTTTTTGTAACGGGACTAGCCTAGTTATAGTAGGAATGTCTTAATAAAACACTCGATAGATAAATTCCAACGCTTTAACCAAATTCTGCTAAATTCTGCTAGCTTAATCGACTTCTACCAAATTCTGCTAAAGTTTATTAAAGACCGTGTGCGTATATACGCACGCATTAACTACTAAGCCCCTAACTATTTAATTATATAATTCTCTTATTATTCCTTTCTCTTCTTTACGTAATATCTTATTCTTAGCAAAAGCTATATACCCTTAGATTTAGATAGAATTTATATCGTTCCTTTAAATCTTCTCTAAAGTCTCTTCGCGCCTTTATATTACATTACATTAAAATAACTAATATTAAAATAGTAAACGAACTCGAACCCTTCGCGTTAGCTATAAGTATTATAGCCCTAGTTAGGGAACAGTTAACTATAATACAATAGTCCTTTATAGATACTTTAGCCTAATAGCAAGCGACATTAGAAGCTTAGCATTAGTAATTAATAGGAGTAATTTATAAAGAACTTCGTAACCTTAAGGTACTTATATTAAAGACCCTAATAGTAATACCTATAAATAAAATTAAAATAACTATATATGAACCTAATCCGTTAAATATAAACCCTAAACTAGTAATAGTAGCTTAACCTATACCTATAATAAACCTAGTACCTACTATAAAATCTAAAAAGCTCCCTAACCCTCTAATGTTTAATAAAAATTAAAATAACCTACATCCCTTTATAACTAAACTCTGTCTTAAACTTTTAATAAACTATAACTAATACCCTACTAAAGCTAGCAAGATTAGCTATAGAATATCTTATTTAAGTAAAGACGCTATATAAACTATAGACCTATTCTTCTATAACGGCACCTTTATTAATTTTAAAATATTTATTTCTCTATTAAAATAAATATATAATAACGCTAGCCGCAAATATATAGCTATTACTAAACTTAAAAACCTATAATAACGGAACTAAGACTTTACTAGCTTCTTTTTAGAATTCTTAGGCCTTATTAGTAAACTTAATTAAAATAAAGCCGCTAGAGTCACTGCTCTTTAATAAGCTATTTTAGACGAGATTAAAGCCTAGTTAGTAGGTAGAGAACTGCTAAAGGACCTACCCAAATTTATTATAATATATTAATAAATTAATAAAGACCTTTAATATAATAAATAGACTTATTCTCTAAAGCTAACTATACCTTATATTTAAAACTCTATAAAACTAGTATATACTTTAAAGCGCGATCTGTTTCTAAAACCTAAAAGCCCTATATATAACCCTATAGACCTTAACGCCATTTAATCCTATATACCCTTAGGAACTAATAAATAAAAAATATAAGCTATAAATAGAGAATGTTTTAGATATAGAAAAAAGGGATATATTTAAAGGGATTGCTAAACTTACCCTTTTAAAAAGGTCTGCTATAGCTCCTCTTAGTCCTTAAGTCGCACCCGTTTTATAAATTATACTTATTCTATAAATTATACTTAGTCGCCATAAAATATCTTACCTTTAGTTAACTTAGAAAATGAATTATCCTAGGGCTAAGTCGCGCCTTAGGATAAGAAGTGGAAGAGTATAAGTGTTTAGGCTCTTCCCGCGCTAATATATAACATAACTCCCTTAATATACTTAGCGAAATTTAAATACTTAGAAAATGGAAGGAAGTATAAATCTTTATAGATAGCGGAGCTACTAGTATAGGCTTTATTAATATAAACTACGCAAAAACTTAATGCTTAAATTTAAAGAAACTTAATAAGCCTTAAGGCCTATAAGGCTTTAATAGTAAGCCTTTAATATATAGTAAACTAATATACTACGCTCTTATAAAGATGCGGATAGGCAAATACCTTAAATATATTTCCCTATTTATAACACCCTTAAAGTATTATAAGGTAATACTTAGATATAAATAGCTGAAATAATATAACCCTTTAATTAGCTAGGTTAAAGAAATACTAAAATTCCGTATAACCTACTACTAAAGTTATTATTTAAAATACTACTTACCCTATAAATATATATATAACTATTTAAATTTAATATAATATAAATTACCCTTATTATAAACCTTAAACTAATATAATAAAGTTATAACTACTAATCGCGGTAAAGAATGCAAAGATAATATATTAAAATCCCTTAAAATTTATATAATATAAGCCGCACCCTTTTATTTATTAGTAAGAAAATAAAACTATAAGATCTTTACTATAACAATAGAAGACATTAAGAAGGCGTTAGAACTAAAGTAATATATTAACCCCTAACCTTTTATACCTAAAGAATATTATAATCTAATTAATATGTTTAAGAAATAATTTATAAACCAACTACCCCCGTATTAAGATAAGTACGATTTTAAGATAGAACTTAAACCTAGTATAACGCTAAAGTTTAGCCTGTTATATGGTATATCGCAAGAAGAGCTATTATAATATAATAATACCTTAAAGAGCACCTAGAGAAAGGATTTATTCGCCCTAGTTAATTACTATTTACCTTACTTATACTATTTATAAAAAAAACTAGAGGAGGCTTAAGGTTCTATATTAATTATTAAGCCTTGAACGCAATTATAATTTAAAACTAATATCTAATTTCTTTACTTTAAGAAATGCTTAACTACTTAATAAAAGTATAATACTTTATAAAGCTTAATATAGTTACTGCCTTTAATTAAATCTATATTTATAAAGAAGATAAAAAGTATATAGCTTTTTGTATATAATAGGGACTTTTTAAATACCTAGTAATGCTATTTAGTGTAAAGAATGGTCCTGGTATATTTTAGTAATATATTAATAATATACTTCGCGAATTCCTTAATATATTTATTACCGCGCATATTAATAATGTCTTAATCTATTTATTTTTGCTTTTTAAGCATTAGAAGTATATCTAAATAGTTTTTAAACGCCTATAAGACGTAGGCTTATAATATAATATTAAGAAATACAAGTTCTACGTGTTTAAAGTTATATACTTAGGCCTAATTATATCCCGTAACGGAATTAAAATAGATCTTAAGAAAATTGCTATAATTATAAACTAGAAAAGTCCTAGTAGTATATAAAATATCTAAAGTTTTCTAAGATTTATAAATTTCTATTATTAATTTATTAATTACTTCTTAAAAATTATTTAGCTATTAGTAAACTTAATAAGAAAGAATATAAGATTTAAATAGACTACTAAATATAAATAAGCTTTTAATAACCTAAAATATTGTTTTATAACTACTTTAATCTAGACTTTAAATATATTGTTAAAACAGACAGGTCTAATTATATACTAAGAGGAGTGTTATTGCAATATAATAAGAACGGCGAGCTACGCCTAGTAGCCTTTCTCTCCTAGAAACTTACCCCTACTAAATTAAACTATAAAATATATAATAAGGAACTACTTATAATTATTAAATACTTTAAATAATAGCGTCTAGAACTTAAAGGATTATTATTCCTAATACGCGTATTAACGGACTATAAAAACCTATAGTACTTTATAAATATAAAGCAATTAATATAACGCTAAATTTATTAGGCTAAATACCTTTTATAATTTAACTTTAAGATTATATACTAACTTAGCAAACTTAATTAGAAGCCTAATTTATTAATATAATAATTATAAAACTTATTAATAAATGCCTCTAATAAACGGATTATAAATTAATTATAAATTCTACTACCCCCTAAACGCTTTAAGAAATTACGCCCTATATTTTTAGACGTGGAGCTTTATAAAAATAAATTAGAAATTAATAAGTAGGATATAAAAATTAATAAAATACAAATATAAGAATAACCCTTAGATAGTAGATATAATAAAAGCAATTTAAATAAGGAAACGGCAATATAAGGATATTACACTCGCTAAATGCGAAATCTGTAATAATTAGTTATACTATTAATAAAAGATAGTAATCCCAAATTCCGAACCCTTATAATTTAAGATACTTGAATTTATATATAATTCTTTTATAGTAGGGCATCTAGGCTATATAAAGACCTATAAGATTATCTAATAAGTATATTACTGGCTTATAATATATAACTATATACAAAAATATATTTAAGTATATAGAATATATATATATGGGAAGACCTCTTATATAAAGAAGTAAGGAGTACTTTAACTGTTACTAATTCTAATGCAAAGATAGCAAGATATCTTAATTAACTTTATAGTTAACTTACCTATAAGCTTTATAGTATAAAGAATTAAATAAACGACTTAATTATAAAGCTACGAAAATTAAGAGGTATATATATATGAAATAGTGTAGGTGTTGGGAATAAGGCAAGCGGTCGTTACATAACGCCGCGGCACTAGCGTAGCAAGGAGTCTTAAGCTCCTCGCCCTTCCTCATTCCAATAAATAAGCTTTATTAACTATCATCACTATAACCTACTCGAGTAGTCATTATTAGTGAGTTACCCTATATAACCAACACTAATTAGTGGTTAAATATATAGTCAACTATAGAGCAGCTAGGTTTTCGAATAAAAGAGATAGTCTTATATAGGGGTGCTATATGCGCTTATATAGAATGGATCCCGGCGATACTATACTACCTTAGACTTACGGAAAACTAGTAATAGAAGTATTACTAAGTACTAGGAGATACCAAGTTACGTCTATTACGTAGAATAACTGTGTTTATAAAGATTTGGTTAAGTACTTTAGGTTAGAAGTGTTACTAAACCTAGGGTCCTAAGTTAACGTCCGAAACGCGTTAAACAACCTTCATTTCCTTATTCTTTTATTAAAAACGCGTCAAAACAACTATCTTAATACCTTTAGTATACCTCCGCAGACCGCAGGATTATAATTACTACCTAATTATACGTTAAATAACCTTTAATAATAGCTATTATGGCGTTAACCTACCCAAAGAAGTATAAGGACGATATTAACCCGGAGATATAGAATACCAATATAACTAGCCTTAAAGATGTTAACTAGTAAGACTTAAACGGATTCTTATTACACCGCATAGTATACTATAAAGACAGCGAATACAACGACACTATGCTATAGTACTGCGTAAGGGAAGATTTTATTAGATAGATAAAGGGAACATAGACCCCTATAAAGAAGGATATTATATAAAACTTCCGTAACTTCTTATAAAAGTATAGAGTCTTTATACCTATAAATGGGGGTACTATTAAAGATAACATTTAGGAGCAGGTTATTAATATAAAAGAAGAGTACAAATGGACTCTATAAGAGATTAAGCACTAACTACGCACTATAAGGAAGCTTAACTTATAATAGAATCTAAGTAAGACACCTTTAGAGACAAATCCACTTCTACCTTTAACTCCTCTATATCTAATTTAACCTGTAACTTTAACGTCAGATACTATACCCTAATAAGAGCAGGCACAGGATCCTATTACTTCGCGATTTAATAACCTTTAGACTCTACCGACCAGACCTATATCCCCACTACAGCCTATAATATAACCCCTACTTCCTCTATCTTAATCTTAAATCGGAGGCGGTTTAAAATTGCTTACAGAGCTTATAAAGCTCTATTTAGATTAGGAGAAGAAGTTTAGTAGGGAATTATATAATATTCTTAATTCGAAACTACGGATCTTTTATAACTATTACTAGAAGGTAGAAATAAAGTCTAATTAATACCACAATGCTTATTCCGTTATACTTAAGGGCCGAGCTAGTACTTTCTATTATAATTATTTAGTAGGAAAAGGATATAATTTTAACCGTATAATATATAAGTTAAGATGCCACTTTAAAACAGAAGAGAATAAGTAGCAGTATATATTAGAATAGAGAGAGACTACCTTTCTAAGGATTATTGCTATAAACCTAGGTGTCCCTCGGCTTAATTATCTTTAAAAGCTCTTTAATTAACTTTAGACGATTTAGCGTGGTTTATCTAAATCATATTAAGAGGATTTTAACCTACGCGATTAAGTCATTAGCATATACTAAGGCGTTAAAGAATATAACCTTATTCTTTTTAATCCTGCAAATACTTATAAAGGAGTATATACTTAATTAAGATCTTCTATTAGTAATGCTCTACGCTCTTAAGAAGTATAGCAATTTAACGCCTAACTCTAACCTACTTTAATCGACCCGCCTAACTAATACGATTATAACTAGACTAATTAAATATATAGTAGCCGTAGTAGGCAATACGGTAGAGGGTATAATTAACGACTATAAGGTAAAGGTGGAGGTCCTTATAGAGGTTTATTTTAAAGTAATTGCTAAAAGAAGTGCTATATTTATAAGAAACCGAATTGCTAGTTAACTAGACATTCTCTTAATAAGCGAAAGGAGGCATATAATAAGTTTCGCCAAAGTATAAGAAATGTTAGAAATTATAAGGTTACTATAGCCTACTTCTAAAGCTTTCTAGTTCAATATAAAGGCGTAGAAGATCTTAAGGGTAAGGTTAATAAAACTAAACAGCTCCTTATAAATATGGAAATTAAGGACTACTCTCCTAACTAATACTTTACTAAGTATAGTAAGGTAGATAGCATATAAACCGTTGCTGTTTTTAATAACCAATCTACGCTCTATTCTATTATAAAGTTAAATATCTTTAATAAGCTAAAGAAGAGCTTCGCGTTCTCCTTTAACAATAAATACTTAGCGAATATCTTCTATAGTATTATACCAGATACTAGAGCCGCAGGAGTATCTATAGTAGGAGAACCTTAAGTTTAAGCCCTTTAATAACTTAATACCTCTATTTAGATTAACTAATCAACGGCAGGTTAATATACGATTTATTTTAGTAAGGGTACTATAATCTCTCTTGGCACAATTAGAGTCCAAACCCCCTTAGGGTATATTACTTTTTATATTATTCCTATAAATACCCCATTTCTATTTTATATTAAAAATATAGATAAATTAGGTATTAAGCTTAATAACCTTAAGAATATACTTATTTAGGGAGATAATTAGGTACCCGTTGTGCGCAAGTGGGGTTACCCTTAGTTACTCCTTTATTAACTAAAAAAGAGTGTTACTTAGAGCCACCTAACTAAGTTAGAGTTACGTTAACTACACCGCCAATTTAGCCACCTATCTATTTATTAATTGCTTAGGGTTCTTTAGTAAGTAGGCTATAAAGTTAAGATTAAGGCAATTAAGTATCTTATAAAGTACTATTATTATTACTAAATAAACCAGAAGTCCCCTGGCTGATTTAAGTTCACCCTTAAAGATAACTACGACTTTAACTTCTATATTATCGTTAACGTTATATATCTTAGCGGCAAGCTAGTACTCTAAGTTATTAACTTCTTAACCTCCTTCTAAGCCGCACGTTTTTTTAAAGGATATATTAGCTAGAAACGTATAAAATACCCTTTAATTATACTAGATTAATATCTACCTAGGACCCCCTAATTAAATTATCTATAATATAGGAAAGAACTTCTTGTCTATAAAGTTTTAATAATAGATAAAGGCAATAGCAATTAAGGTTAAGGAAGTCCCTATTAAGGCATATAATAGTATTAGAAAAGTAGAGCGATATTACACACTATTACGCCGCGTATATAAAATTATCTCTTTAGAACTAGAGGACGCTAGTAAAAAACTTACCTTATAAATGGCTATTAAAGCCGTTAATAATTCCGCTAGCCTAGATAGACTTATACCTACGTTACTAGTCTTTAGCGCCTACCCTTAAATAACTAATAATTCTCTACTATCTCCCTCTATTGTATAACGAGCTAAGGCTATTCGTAAGGTAATAAAGGAGGTATAATATCTTTACGCTACGTGCTAGGTTAACGACGTATTAGGAATAAGAAATGGCCTAAATACCTTAACTATACTTAATCTGCCACTTTAATCTAATATACGCGTATAGCGTGAAAAGGGAGAATGGTTAGGCCTATATTAACTTATTATAATTAATAGTTAAACTTATACTATTTAGATGCCTTACGGACCCATTTAATTCCGTTTAACTGTTATTAAGCCTTACTATAAAGATAATAGTTTTAAGCCTTTGCAGGATACCCCAAAGGAGGCCCTAGAAGAGAATTATAATTAATATGCTTTAGAAGGCGACTACGATTCTAATATAATTGTAGTAGATATACCGCAACTATAACGCGGTAGAGGTCGCCTAAAGGGATCATAAAATCGCCAATACTTTATTAATTTTAAAGAGCAATTTATTACCGCCATTAAAAATAGAGTTAAGTTATTAATAGCCTTTATAACAGCTAAGGAGAAGGCTGACTTTAAACTCGCAAAACAGCTCTAAAAGGAAGGTTGTATTATAACCTTTAGAGCTCCTTTCTAAGCATCCAATAAGCAGGAAATCGATAGTCTTATTATAAAAGGGGTTTTTAAATTCAAGAAATATAACCCTACTAAGTTTAATAAAGTTCGTATCTTTAAGTTAAGAATAGTTAATAAGATTAAGGGCAAAGCTACTAACGCCCTATTTAAGAAATTAAGGCTTATTATCTAAGGCTATAACGATAATAGTAAGGAGGTAATTCTTACGTAGTCTCCTACGATTTAACGAGCTAGTTAGCGAGTTATTGTTGCGCTAGCTCCCTCCTTAATAAAGAATAAAATAGCGGTTTATTTATAAGATATTACTTAAGCCTACACCTAATTAGAAACGCAGCTTTAGCGCTTAATACTAGCATACCTTTTAGAGTAAATTCGCTACTAATATCCCGAAGATACGATTATGGTTATACTTAAGCCATTATATAGAATTGTAGAGGTAGGAACTCATTGGTGGGCTACTTACAGTAAGTACTATAAAGAAAAGCTTTTAATAACTACTTCTATATTTAATCTATGCTTCCTTATTACAACCATAGGAACCCTATTTAGAATCGTTGGCATATAAACTAATAATATAATTATCTTAGGAGACGACCAATTCTTAGCTCTTAAAGAAGATAAGCTAGTAAAGGTAAATCTTATAGCAAAGCCAAAGGAAAAGCTTAATTTAATAGCACCATTACTCTTTAATAAATGCATCCTCTCCCTAAACGAGGATTCTATTGCTTTAAGCCAGAAGGGTTAAGGTAAGAAGATTAACGTTATTAACGTTAATTCTCTAAAGTAAGGATATATGGAGTAACGCGCTCGCGGAGCTTATATTACTTTAATCTATTAACCTAAGGCTTTATTTAATCTCTCTATTGCCGCTTAATACTAGGAACTAACTAAGGATAACGTTCTTGCCCTAAATAAGCGTCTTTTTTTAGTAAATAAACCATCTCGATCGGGGACTACTCTACGTACCTATTAATCTTCCTACCACTAAGCTCTTTATATTTATTAATAGATCGTTTATAAATAATAAAGATTTTAGCTCCTAGCTAAGATATAAGATTATTATTACAAACAAATTTACTAGAGAGAATAACTTCACGGTCTACGGTAATCTTATCTATTAGAGCTTAACTAAAAGTAAGTGTATTACTTAAAGCGTTCTAGCGTTAGAGATATATAGAATAGTTGGCGGAGTTAATATAGCAATTGCAATTGGAACTACCCTAAAAATAATTATAGATTAACTTAAATTTCCCGTTATCCCTATAATCGTGTGTACCAACTTATATTCCCTCTACGAGTATTTAGTCAAGCTTAGTACTATAAAGGAGAAGCGCCTTATAATTAATATTATGGCACTTTAGCAGTCCTATAAACGGTAAGAACTCTTTAAGATTTAATAGATTAATAGTTAAGATAACTTAGTAAATATAATAATAAAGGCAAACCTAAATAAGGCTCTAGAAACGTTTGTTAATATAAACACTCTATATATATAAGTTAAAGGTTAGGTTAAAAGAAAGTAAGAGTATAATATTTTACAGACCCTAATTTTAACCAGCTAATTAGGATTTTCTATCCCTAGGATAGAAAATTGCTATTGGCTCGCTTATAACTAGCGCCTTGGCGGCCCTAACACGATATACACCTACGACTCTAAGTAAGAAAGTACTACGTACTAAGAGGTAAATTTTAGAATAGCAAGACTTATATTACAATGGCAATAGTAAGTAAGAAGGATTAATATTTGTTACGCTAGTTAAGCAGTATTTATATATAGATGGCAACTATAAAAGAAGAGTTACCAGTGTTGAGAATGAGGCAAGCGGTCGTCACGTGACGCCGCGGCACTAGCGTGGCGA
>Ga0307515_10018738_pt1 | contig 12496 bp, 4 predicted proteins | sample 17_EM_MG_FD_194513 | JGI IMG/M metagenome (GOLD analysis project Ga0307515, IMG submission 194513) | Populus trichocarpa ectomycorrhiza microbial communities from riparian zone in the Pacific Northwest, United States - 17_EM | ecosystem: Host-associated > Plants > Roots > Unclassified | place... | reverse complement strand
ATTAAGGTTGCCGGTAAATTATCTATTTAAGAAATTGCCTACTGCTAATCTTACGCCTCTATAATAAGCTTTTAAGGATATTTACTATCTTATCCTTAACAAGAAATCTATAATTAGGCAAGTATATTTAGCCTAGATTAATTACCATCTTTATTAAATCTACCTTATGCGTAACAACGACTACTTTAGGGGCTTAAATATCTTGCTAGTAGGCGATTTCTATTAGCTTCCCCCTATAGGTTAGGCGGCCTTATATAATAACCTACCTACTAGGCCGTTAAAGCTCGCTAGCTATAGAAAGGGAGCCTATAAGGTAATTAACCGAATAGCTGTCCTAGATTAAGTTATGCGGCAGGGCAGTAATAACGCTAAGAGCTCTGTATTTAGGACCGCCCTTATAAAGCTATATAGTAATTTTATAAGTAATTTAACCTAGAAGCTTCTTTTAACTAGGTATAAGTAGGACCTATCTACTAATAAGATTACGGGCTTTAATAATGTAATTCGGCTATATAGTATACGCGCTACTATAGGTAAGTATAACACTATTTAGCTTCGCGACCTTTTACAGCTAGTAGTAGCTATTAAGTTAGTTAATACTGGTATAGGTACGCGGAAAGTTACTCCTAATTAGTGCGATACTATAGAGAATCTAGCCCTATATATTGGCGCGAAAGTAATACTAATATAGAATATCTAGGTTAAACTAGGCTTAGTAAACGGTACTATTAGTATAATTAAAGATATTATATAGAAGGGACACGCGGATATTAAAAAGGATCAGCCTTAGTTACTACTAGTTACGGTAGATGGGTATAACAGACCTACCCTATTTACTTAGCAGGATAGTAAGAAGGTTATCCCTATATTTTTTATGCTTTCTAAGTAGGAGGGTATAAAAGGCTCTTGCTTACGGCATTAATTTCTAATTGCTTTTGCTTTTGCTTTTACTATATATAAAAGCTAAGGCCTAATACTTAACTAGGTAGTTCTAGATATTAAAGAAAAGAATAAAACAGCCGGGCTAACCTATGTAGTAATTTCACAAGTTAAAAAGCTTTTAGGGCTTATATTTAAATATAGTGTAACGGAACCTTGTAGCAAGTACTACGATGGGCTCGTCAATGGGCTAGGTGTGTAGGTGATGCAAACAAAGTCAACAATGTAATAACAACTGGTGGAGTGGTTGCCCAACAGATTAACTCCAATTGTATTCTGAGAATTACTATAAGGAAGGAACTATCTAGGTAGGGACTGAGGGTCCTTAAATACACGACCGTACTCCTATGAAATCCTTCTTGTACGTGATGTACGCGTTATACGTGAGGTATGTGATGATGAAGTTTATTCCGCCCGGAGGCACTAAGCCTAAAGGGCACTAGTGCTATATTATATATTTTCGCTCCTTTTAGTCTCGCCATATTCTCGTATAAGCCCGTATATATGCCTTACTTAGTACTCCCTAGTGTTACTAATACCTTATTTTGCGAGATCTTGTGGGTAGTTAGTAGCAGGTGGTCTTGGGGGGCTGTTCCTCTAAGTGTTTATTATCCTATCTTCGGCGATTAAAGCAAGATCTGCTGGTGGCATAAGGGTGCGTAGTATGGGTTGGTCGAAGCGTAAGGGGGGGGTTTAACTGTGGTAGGCGGGTTATTGATCCGGTTCTGCCTTAAGTCATCTAGTAGCTATTGTATATTTTACTATCGTTCGGACCATGTCTACGTTTAGGGTTTATTGTCTAGGGTTAGATAGCGCCTTACCCCTAAGGTAAAAGGATAAACTGCCTTATCTTATATCTATTTGCTATAGCATTTGTTCTTAATACGCTGTCCATTTTATATACCTAAAGAGGAAATATTTTACTGTTTCTCTTGCTTGTCCGCAGTTATATTGATCTAATTCTACTGCTCTAATCCAGTGTAGATATCCATTAAGTTATATCATTCCCGTCTATAGCTAGGCTAGCACGTTTACCTCTTCTTACTTAAGAGAGTTATATAGCCTACGGGTATGTTTACCTAGTAACGCTATATCCATTTTTCTTAAGTACCTTCCTACTCCTTCTAGTAATATTTTCCTACCCTACTGTCTTGCTCTTGCTATATTAATTATTATAGCCTTAGCCTAGTGTTGTTGTCCTTGCGGTAGGCGTCCTTATATAGTGGCCCGCCGTGCTGCTTTTTTTGCCTTCTTGCCTAGTGCAAACTCCCCTTGTGTTGGGACCTATGCTATAAGGACACAATTACTTCTTTATCTTAGCGTACGGGCTATATTATAGATCTATACAATACTTATTTAGCCGGACTGGTGCTTAGGTTGGCTAAGCGCTAGTAGTACCGCCTAATTACTAGTGAATATAGTAATCTGTCTCCCTTGTAGATCCAATAGTAGGCATCTTATCGCTAATAATATTGCCATTAGTTCAGCCGTGTATAGGTTCTGTTCTGCTCTTGGTTTTAGTGTAATTAAGTATATAACAGCTTCCCTATTTGGTGTATTACTATGGGTATTATAGACAACACCTCCTATTCCCACTATGCCTCTCCTTTTGGACGAGCTTATTGCGATCTATATGCCTTAGGTAGAGTTAGCGGCTTTAGTTGCCCTATATTTATCTAGGTTAATACTTATAGGCAGTCGGTCCTCCTATAGTGGTACTACGTAGGGTTAAATAACCTCTATCTTATCTGTTAGTATATATCGGTGTGTGTAGGCTATCTTTTATAGTGGGGATGTAAACCTCTAGAGCACCTTTATATAGAGCCTTAAGAGCGGGTTTGTTTTATATAGCGTATAGAGGTTAACCTATAGCTTAGTGGCCCTCTCTAAATGCCGCTTACGTACTAACTGTATATTTGCTTCGGCTTCCCTAATAACTATAGCTACTATACGGAAAGTTCCTATAATTACCTGCGCTCCAATTCTTTATACCCTATTTATTACGGCTATAGCGGAACCCCCGCAGACGTGCATCTAGATGTTTGAGGCGTAGTCTACTACCAGCGCTACTATTACCCCGAACAGCTATCTTGTAATTAAAGGGGATACCATCCAGAGTCTCTTTAGTGCTATAGCTGCGATAAGGCCCTTAGTGGCTGCTTTTATGATATATTACTTATACCGAAGCTCCGCATCCATAACTACCCCTAGAATCTTAGCTGTATACCCTAGTGTAACTGTTTTTCCCTTAATTATAAATGGGGTAGTATTAGTCCGCTCCGCGTTTCTTATAAAGTATACTAATATAGTCTTTTCTCCTTTAAATGTTGCGCCGCTTCGTTTCTCCCAGTCTATTACTCTATTAATAATAGCCTAAATACCTTCGCAGTTTGCTGCTGCTGATGGTCCTATAACCTATATATTATAGTTGTCTACAAACGCTATTAAGCCTCTATTTATATTAAGCCGGTGCTAAACTAGGTTGGCGTTAAAAAAGAGAAATAGTATTGGTGAGAGCGGCGATCCTTATAGTAGTCCTACTTATAGTAACTATTACTAATTAGAGGTATGGCCGTTAACTAAAATAGTTGCCGTACAATTAGAGCAGAATATATTAATCTACCACACTAGTACCGGCGGTATACCTTTTACTATAAGCCTCTGTAATAGCCTCTCTTTATATACTCCGTTATATGCCCCTTTTACGTTAAAGCTAATAAGGCTAAGTATCTTCCTAGACCTCTATGCGTTGTAGATATGTTCTTACAGTAGTAGCAGCGCCTGTTTAGTGGAGCGCTTTTTCCTTACCCTAAAGTAATTTATAGGCAGTAGTCTAAAGGTTTCTACCGCGTGTGATATTCTCTCGGCGACTATAGACTCCAATACCTTACCTAATGTAGAAAGCAGAGAGATAGGCCTCTATGCCCTTACCTTTATATAGTCTCCTTTATTTGGCTTCTTAAGCGGTATAATCTTAGCTTTTCTCTATTAGCTGGGAAGGTTACCCTTATTTAGTAAGGTCTAAAAGAGGAGTAGGACCCTATCTTTTATTACTAGCCATATCTGCCTCTACACTATTGCTAGTAGGCCGTTGTCCCCTGGCGCTTTCTATAGCTTTACTACAAATATCTTTTATTCCACCTCTTCCATTATAAGACGCGGCATTAGTGTTAGCGTTTAAGGCTGTGGGCCCTTATCCTCTATTCCTGCTAGCAGCGGGGGAAAGAATATAGTTAACAGCTCCGCTGCTTGCTTATCTTTTCCTTCTATAGTAGATCTATTTATCCTTATTAATGGTAGTATCTTATTAAACGCTGAGTTGCCGCTTAGGTTAAGGTATTTTACTACTTACTAAATATTTACGTTATTAGCTAGGAAGTCGTTCTAGTATATCCTTTTCTATTTCCGTATTGCATTATAGTATTCCTTTAAGGCCTCCTTTGCTTATTACTCTAGTTCTAGTAATATCTGGCCCGTTTAGCGTTAGTTCTTTACCTAATTCCTCTAGTAAGTGTATACCCGGCGGAGCTTTATAAGGTCTATTATCTACTACCTTTTTGTATATAGTAACGGTTTAGCTTTTAGAGTTAATGCGTAGACTGCCTCTAGCACTACATCTATAAGCCAGTCTGTTTACTACTGTACTCTACCGCCTACTAGGATTATATAGAGGGCGGTGGTAATCCTATTCCTAATTTTATTCTATAGTACGTTTTTAAAGAGCATTCTCTATTTTATAGCGTGTTTAGGGACCGCAATATTAAATATTGTCTTAATTACCCTATAATTAGATCCGTGTTCTGTCCTATATACTATATACTTTATTATTATAGATACTAGCTTATTTAATACTAGGATTAGGTTAATCATTGTCTTATAGTTGCTATTTTGCCATGTTTTCGTACCCCTAGGCAGTAGGCTACGTAGGGAGTAATCTCCTATAAGGTTAATAATTGGGTCAGCTTCTCCCTGTCTCGCTAGCAAGACGTTATTTCCTCCCTATAGCTAGTTATACCGATTAAAGTCTCCTATAAGTATTATATTGGTTTATATCCCTATCTTGTTCTATATTTCCTAGATTAGTTAGTGTAGTTTACTAGTTATGTCCTGTAGTGCCTCTATATTCTTTCCCTTAACGTATACCAATACTACCAGTACTAATTAGTTGGGAAGGCGCAGTACCGCCGCGGTAAGGTCTACCGATTATACTGGCACCTATTTAGCCTTAATGTCTTTTTAAATCCATAACATGCTCTATACCGCCCACCTCTTTTTGCGCTAGACCATAGGTATTACTTTAGTCCAATTTAAGTGTCCTATGGGGACTATCACGACTATATCGTTTGTTTTCTATGCGTACGGCTCTAATATTGCTAACACTCCAAAGTCTTTTAGTTGTTTATCGTTTATTAAACTCTGCTATACTATGCTCTATTTTTAGATATTTAGTTAAAGTACCTAAAGTGTCTTATGTATAGCGGGTAGGATAAAGCGCTTGGCAATTTTTACTAAACAATTTATATGGTCCTTTGCATGGTATGCATTTTAGGATCTATCCTTAGTAGTTATTATAATAATGTCCTTCTTAAGCGCATCTAGCATATACTTGCGGTCTTGTGTATATAAATACTTTATGTCCTAGTGTCTAACACTAGTAGCATTACGTTAGGCCGCTTTTAGGTTTATAGGTTCTGACGTAGGCTAATTCCCCTGTAATGTGAAAGTATTAGTTCTGCAGCAACCGTGCTGCCTTACTGCTTTTAGTAATATATACCACCATTAAACTATATGCCTTTCCTATGTTTTTTCTACTGAGCCACCCTATCTGGGCTATATATACATTGTTCTCTTTTCCTAGCACCTCTACTACTTTATCTTAAATCTTTCCTTCCTAGTTAAGAACTGCTGTTTAATTGGCGTTGTTAATTTTTACTAGGTAGAGCTAGTCTTATAGCACCCGAATACTAGGTGCTAAGGTTTTCTAGGCCGCTTCTTTTATACGTTGGAGCTCGGCATTATTCCTATAAGTTATCCTAATACGTGCGGGGTTTCTAGGGTCTTTAATTACTGCTATATAGCGCCAGCTCTTGTGGCCTTCCGTTATACGTATACTACTTTTAATTACTTACCTAATTACCCCCAGTTGTGCTTCGTTCTTATTTTCCTCTTTAACTCTAGATATATTAACTATATAGTACAGCGTGTTAGTAATAGTTAATAGCATAGTATTCCTTAACGGGAAGGACGTTAGGTTACTTAGTTAACTGCTTAGCAGTATATAGGTAATATCCGCGTATAATAGAGCCGCGCTTAGTAGTGCTTAAATATTTAATAATTGGGTCTGGATTAACTCTATCTTCTTTATAACCTCTACTCTAAGCGCGTTAATCTGCTCTATAAACATTTTAGTAATAACTTTAATTTAGTTCGCTTGTACCTCTTTCTACTGCTTTAATACCCCTAGTAGTAACGTAACTAGGTTAGTTAGCACCTTAATTTACATATTTAATGTTATATTTATCCTTTTGGTTATTAATTGGTTTACTATAGTGGCTGTTATTGCCAGCTGCTCTGCTCTTTTTTTAGCTATTACGCGGTTTCTTATTAACCCTATTTAATCCTTAAGGCGTAGTTTTTTCCCCGTGCGCTTTAATCGTGGTATACCAGGGGCTACTGCTGCCACATGAACCGTATCTTCTATATTGCTCTCGTAACTATCGTTTTCAAGGGCCTTGGTTGTCTTAGCGCGTTCCTAACGCGATTGACGCGTCGAGCCTCCTTCCACCTCTGCCGTTTCCATCTTCCCTTTCTTAACTTGGGTACTGCGTGCTAGGGGGTGTTATTTAAAGATGAAGGGGAGGACAATCCTTAGGGTCCTTAAGTGTGGGGGCTTATCAGTCCCTTAGGGTCAGAGGTACGTGAGTTCCTCCCGTTCCTCTCGTTCAATACGTAGCATGTCATGTGACTCGCTTACCATTCCTCGTCACATGGTTCTACCGGCTCCATCCTGGACCGTGCCAGTATCAACCAACTAGCTTCTTCCGACTCTTCTCCAAGTAGTTATAACATTATACTTAAAGCGTCCGTAATATATAGGTTTAATATAGAACGATTTTAGTTATCTATAAGTAAGACTAAAGAGGTATAATAAAAAGATTTTATATAGAGGAAGTAACAACTACTTATAAACGACTTTTCCTAATTAGGAAATTATGTACTAGCTTAGAGGTAAGCGGAGAATATAGCATTCGTCTTGGTTTCCTAACTTTTAAATAGCTTAACCGCGAAATCTAATTTTCTAAATTTTAACCTCCCTATCCGTCCTACCTTCTTACCGCTTTTAGAGCTGTTAGATATACATATAATGGTATATAGGGAAAATTGGCAGTATTGCCGGATTAATATTACTGCTGTCTATAGCGTTAATTAATTTTTAGAATTTTAGAATTTTTTTTAAAGGGTGGAAGTTTCGCTTATATAAGAAGTTACGTAACCTCTAAGAATATATAGACGATTATAACGATTCTTAACTAAGAGCCCTCTTTCTAACCTTATAGCCTTACTTAGACTACTTCTACTACCTTTATAGTGTTTTAAGCTTCTTTACCTATTAAATAAATAGACGATTAACCCTAGTTAATAAACGTACCTAACTAACAAACGAACTAATAAATTAAATTAAAAGTTTAGAACGTCTAAATAAGGTTCTACTAAGACGCTAGCTAGACTCTAACCTAGACCCTTCCTAACCTATTAAATTCTAAAATTAATAACCTTTACTAAATTAAAAATTAACCTTATCCTTAATAAGCTATCTAATTAGATTTAATAGTTTTTTATTATTTAAGACATAGCCAAACTAATGAGGTATAGTAGTATATTGACTTATTTAAGATAAAAGACGATCTTCTAAAGCTAGAACTACTAAGTTGGCCTATACTAAGGGATATACTACCTATGGCTACGTTAATAGCAAAGCTAGACCTAAACTAGCTTACTACTTATAACTAGCTCTACGCCGAATATAAGGACGATTTACGCGTACACTAAAAGCAAAAATTGTTACGGACGCTTTAAGTATAATGTTACGACTACTTGGAGAGGAGTCGGAGGAAGCTAGTTAGTTAATAAGAGCACGGTCTAGGATGGAACCGGTAGAACTATATAACGAGGAATGGTAGTATAAGTTATATAATGTGCTACGTAAGGCACGTAGAGAACGAACGGAATGTACGTACCTTACGTACCTCACGTATATTACGTACAAGAAGGATTTTATAGGAGTACGGTCGTGTATTTAAAGGACCTTAGTCCCTACCTAGATAGTTCTTTCCTTATAGTGATTCTCAGAATACAATTAGAGTTAATCTGTTGGGCAACCACTCCACCAGTTATTATTACGTTATTGACTTTACGCATTACCTATACACCTAGCCTAATAATAGGACCTACCGTAGTACTTGCTACAAGGTTCCGTTATATAATCACTACCTAGTTATAGTGTTAAAAGTCAAACAACATACCACCAAAAGTAGCCATTACAACGCCATTGGCGGCAACTACTTTAAGGTTAGGAGGTGACACCAGTATAGCAGATACTGACTTATAATAACCTATAACGGTCGGACAACTATAGGAAATAGTTAACTAGTTAATAGAAAATAATACGGCACTTAAATAAAGGGTTAATGGGATAGGAGTAGTAAAGGTTAAGTTACTATTAATCAAAAGATTCTTAGGAGAGAGATTAAAACTTAAAGGATTTCTTACGCAAATACACTTTAAGGTTGCGTAAGAGGGAGTAAAGCTAGCAACACCTATGGATTAAATAGCGTATGTAGGATTGTTCTTATTAGAAAGAGCACTTAAATAGTTTAAGCCTTACCTTACAGAGATATAAGTAAATGGAATGACAACGATAAACTAAGAAGTACGGTTTATGTTCTTAAGCTGGAATGGATTTATAGAGCGACTTATATAGATATTTAGAGACCTAAAGGCAATAACCACGGCGGAAAGAAAGCTTTAAGACATTATATAATAAACCTTAGCTATTAAATATATAACGCAGTTCTAAACGCTAGTAATATAAGTTAAGTAGAATAATAGGGCGCTTATGGCATAGTATAAACAGGGATTTAAGGCTAAAGTCTAGGACGTAATTATTCTAATAGAAGATGCGGATACCCTAAGGGAGTTAATAGATTAAGCGATAAAGATTAATAATAGGATCTACCAAAGGGAATAGACTAAGAGAGGTTAGGATAGAGTTCTATAGTTGTATAAGGCGTAGAGTACGCATTAACTAAAGCTAAGTTAGAAACTATAGTATAGCGCAAAGCTAATAGACCTAAGTAGTACTAAAGAAACCTATAAGAGATAGAGTAAGACACTATAGAAACCAAGAGGATAAGGATTAAGTAATTAAAGGTCTAGGGAGTAAAGGCCGAATTAGGGATCTTAGCAGCAGAAGATATTTAGGCGGACTCTATAGTAAGAAAGATAGTTTAAAGAGGGAGCTTATATAAATTGCGGAAAATAGGGTTATTTCGCCAGAGATTATAAAGATGGTTAGAGTTATTATATAATAAAGGGAACCGGACTAGCAGACGGTATATATATATAGAGGGACGATAATGCACTATAAGGAATAAAGGATTGTTTAATTAACTATTTTATATTCTGTTATAATAACGCGTGCCGAATTTATAAAGACGCTAAGTATAGCGTAAGCTATTGGCTATAGGAACCTAGTTTAGAGAAACTAAGAGCTACCTAAGACTATGAAGAGTAAGATAGGCTCTATAAATGCGATGAAGATCTAATAGTAACTTTTAGTACAGTGTTAATAAGGCAGTACTTGGAAAGGGACTTCGGGAAAAATCCATTTAGCGATGTTAAGAAAGAAGATCTTAAGATATTAGTATTAGAAGTAGAGACTAAGACCGCTATAAAGCAAGGTTTAGTAACGGGTATTATAACACCGTTAGATACGGCATCTATTACTTTATAAAATGGTAGGAAGAGTATCTTATAAAGATTAAGCAAGTAGATGACTGCTAGTGCTAATTCACCACTCAATAAAGGTAAAAGGCCAAAGGCTTAAGATTCTTAAGATGAGATAAGAGACGACTAAGATTCTTAAGACGAAATAAGGCATACCTAAGGACCTATAACGGACAAAAACCAATAGAGTAGGGTAGTAGCTTAGTTTAGGAATATATAAATAAGCTTAGGATAGAGTTTCCTATAGGCATTAAATTCTTAAAACGAGATAGATAAGATTTAAGACTTTTAAGATGAGATAAGAACACTATAGACGCCTAGTTGGACTAAGGCGGGAGCTAAGCTTAAGTTAGAAGTAAGCTTAGGATTAAAGAATCCAAGGGACTAAGAATTTGGAGTATAAATAAGGACACCTATAGATAAGAGGTAAGGAGCTTCTTTACAGATTAGAGAATCTATAATTTAGGCAGTAGTTAGACTAGGAGACAGATATATAGACCTAGAGGACTTATTAGTGGAATATAGTATTTAGCCTAAAGATCGAAAAGTTAATACCAAGACTAAGAAGTATAAAGACTTTAAGGATCTACTTATAAGACGCGAAAGAAAAGAAACTATAAAGGAATTTAGAGCGAGAATTACCTTATAGTAAGAGCAGAAACTAGATAAAAGATCTAGTCTGCTAGGTTATATAAGGGATAGAGCACCCATATAAAGAATTATTAATAGGCCGAGAGTAGGCATACTAAGAGCTAAGTGGCTTACTAAACTAGAATAAGAAGAGGATTTGGGAATCCTAACTAGATTTAAAGAACGATATATAAAGGGCTGTTACAACGTAGTAATAAGAAGATACTTCCTTACGGATAGAGCGTATATACTTAAGCAGCTGTACTAAAAGTGGTATAGGCAGCAACACAACGATAAGTAGGAAGATTTCTATATGTAGTTAGATAAAAAAGTTATCCAAGACTACCCAATTACAGAAAAGGCTATAACTTATATTAAAGGAGCCTTAATTATAACGTCAAAAGATCTAGAGGAGTAATTAGAGGACTAGAGAAGTGAGAGGTAAATCTTAGTACCTATAAATAAAGTTGCGACGCTTAGATTAACATAAAAAAGGTTTAAACTTAAGAATAAAGACGAGCTAAGAGTTGACCTAAGATACTAAGTATATTATATACTATTATAGATAGCATATGTGGATAATGTGTGTAATATATATAAAGCACCTAAAGATAAAAATTGGAAGTATCTAATAAGGATATATTAGATGACGGACGAGGCGAAATACTAAAATGCTAAATATATGCATAGTTAGCACCTAGTAGAAGTTTAAGAATAAGGGGACTTAATACTTTAACCAGGAAGATTCCTTACGGAAGAATGCCTAGATAGACAATAGTAGTGGGAATATCTAGAGAACACCTATCTATAGCATATTAAAGATAAAAAGCGAACTAAGTATTGGCCTAAGTTAGACTAAGTACAAATAGGATCTAGTAGCTAATAGTTAGGAAAAGTAGAGGCCTACGGGACTAGAGGGAACCAATAGTAGAACTTTAGACCCTTAAAGGAATTTAAGGAAGACACCTAAATTTATAAGTTAAATAGTAAGATTAACAGTTTAAAGCACTAATAGATAGTAGAGTAATAAGGAACTATATCTCACTAGTAGCAGTTAAAAGAATAGGACTACTATATAGGAGAAAGGAGCACCTATATTTATTAGTAATAATTTTAGGAGATCCAATAGCCTACAGAGATAGTATTATTAATCTTAAAATAGGACCTATTTAGTTAACTATTAAAGGAAGACAAATTCGGATGTCTTTCGATATCCTACTATTAGGGAAGGATGAGGCGATACTAGGGATACCTTGGTTACAGGAGTATAATCTAAAGATTAATTGGGTTATAGGTCAGGTCGATATTAGAGATACTTAACGCTATAAAATGTGATAATAAGCTAAGTTAGTATAGTACTAAGTAGGAGCAACCTATAAGGAAATAGAAAAGGGACTAAGCCATGTACTAAAGAGATACTATAAGTATAGCAAGAAACTATGGTTACTAGAGAGTAAAAAGCTATTAGAGTATATAGTATGGGACTATAAGATAGAATTAGAACTAAAAATAAGTCTAAGGTTCTTTCTAATCTATAAGCTTACCGAAGAGGAAGGTAGAGTATTAAAAGAGTTTATCTAGGAGAACTTATAAAAGGGATATATTAGACCATTGTAATTATTAGCGGGTTATCTAGTACTGTTTATCTTAAAGAAGAATAGCAAGCTAAGGCTGTGTATTGACTATAGATAGTTAAACAGTATTACCAGAAAGGATAGATATCCTTTACCCTTAATTAGTAAGATCTAAGACAAAATAGGTAATGTATAAATCTTTATAAAGATAGATCTAAGATAGGCGTACTATTAGATTAGAATTAAAAAAGGCGATAAATAGAAGGCAGCCTTTAGGTTAAAGGAAGGACTGTATAAACTATTAGTTATGCAATTCGGGCTTATAAACGCACTAGCAACGTTCTAGA
>Ga0307515_10018737_pt1 | contig 12496 bp, 5 predicted proteins | sample 17_EM_MG_FD_194513 | JGI IMG/M metagenome (GOLD analysis project Ga0307515, IMG submission 194513) | Populus trichocarpa ectomycorrhiza microbial communities from riparian zone in the Pacific Northwest, United States - 17_EM | ecosystem: Host-associated > Plants > Roots > Unclassified | place... | reverse complement strand
ATTTAGTTGTTAATTTAAAATCTTAAAGAATTAGTTAAATTGCGCGTAAACTAACTCGGATATCTACGATTACTAAAAAAAATAATAAAAAAAAACAAACAAAAGATATTTTAAGTTTTTTTAAAAAAAATATATTAATTTTTTTAAAAAAAAATTATATTTTTTGGTCATAAAATATATCAAAATAATTTTTATTTTTTTTAGAATTAAGATATAAGGAAATTTTAATAAGTTAAATTTGTAATTTTATTAATTTTAAACTAATTAGTTATTGTGTAATGATTGATTTTTTTTAATTAAAGATCATATGGTGTTAATCATTTTATTGTTTGTAAATATCTTAATTTGATTATAAATCTATTTTAAATCAGATATTATGCTAATAATGTGATTTTTTATACAATGACTTGGGATAATTGATATAATTAACTCTTCCAATGTAAAATGATTTACTTAAATCCCCATACAATTAGCATTCAACTTCTACAAACCAATTTATATTTTGAATTGTTTCATTATGTTGTACTTATCCTGTCCAAGAATATATATATATATATATATATATAATCTTTTATAAATAAAAAATCGCATCACATGATCTAATTTGTAGTAGCTTTGTTTTTCAAAATGAAATAACTCAAGATTTCAAAAAAGCTACTACAAATTAGATCATGTGATGGGATTTTTTATTTATAAAAGATTTAACTGAAAAATAACAAGAGAGTAGATGAAACATAATTTAGACTCTATATTAAAATAAATACTTTAAACAACTGACCTTGAGATTAATTTTGAGATTAATTGATTCAATATTAGAGATATTTTTCTTATTCTATGTTAAAAAGAAGAAGCAATATACATCTTAAATGAAAGCATAAAATACATTTTATTTTTATCAAAACAAAATTAATTAAGAAAAAATATATTTAATTCCTCAATCTTATCTACTTTTACGAGTTGGGGGTGGTGTTTAAAAAAGTCGGTCACGCCGAGGAAACACATTGTCTTCTTTTATGTTCAAGCAGGAAGCAGGCTAGACACGCCGAAAGATGTATTTGGACAAGTTATATTGGCATGTGCTTATTGAAATTATATTTATTGGTGGTTGCTTTGTTAGAATTTCTGGCTTGAGTTATGTATCCATAACAGTAAGTCAATGTTCTAATGCAAGGAAGAGGATCTCGCAAATGGAACACAATTTTCACATGGACAAGATATGAAATTCAATGTTCACAATTTTTGCCTAAGAAAAATTGGTGTTCCTTGTTTGAATGCATGAGATTTGATTTGACTCGAGTATTTGGAAACCACTAGCATTTGTTTTTGGCAACAATTGTTTTTTAAAGTGTTTTTTTATTTGAAAATACATCAAAATAATATTTTTTAAAACAATTTATTTTTAATATTAGCAAACTAGAACAATTTAAAATCATAAAAAAAAATTTAAAGAAAGAGAAATCAAATATTTTTTTAAAAAAATTTAAAGAAAGAAAAATTGGTGTTCCATGAGATTTGATTTGACTTGAGTATTTGGAAACCACTAGCATTTGTTTTTTTTTTTTGGCAATTAGTGGTTAGAATTATGGTCACAGTTGTTTTTTAAAGTGTTTTTTGTTTGGAAATGTATCAAAATAATATTTTTTTAAAACAATTCATTTTTAATATCAGCATATCAAAACAATTTAAAATCATAAAAAAATAATTTGAAGAAAAAAAAATCAAATATTTTTGAAAATATTTTTTAAACTAAAAAATAAACACAACCTTAGAAAAATAAGTAATGTCCATAATACAGCTGGATTGCATTCACATGACACATTAGTTCTATGAGTTTCATCATTAGGTTATAAGTAGATTTGGTGGAGAAAAAGAAAATTTACCTAAGAGATGGTTATGATAGCCAATATTGCTTTGATAAATGTTACGACCAGTACTATTTTGATAGAGATGATTCTCTCATATCACCTTCTATAGTGCATGGTGAAGAACCTGAAAAATCCAATTCTTTAAACTTTAAAGGTGACAAGAATTAATGTTGTTTTATCTAATATGAACTTGATGAAGTTCTTATATAAAGATGCGCCAAAATTGTTAGATAATGAATATGATCCAACTATCATGGAAGTTTGGGATACATGGATGGATACATAATAATTTTATGTGAAAGAACTATATCTTAGATGATTTGGATAACACACCATATAATGTGTATAGTTCAATCATGAGAGGAAAAACATTATGGAAAGCTTTGAATTGGAAGTACTAAATTGAAGATGCAAATATAAAAAAGTTCACAGTCGATAAATTTCTTGACTTCAAGATGATCGATTAATAAGCTAGGCTCAAAAGTTTGAACTCATCTTGCATGATATTATTGATGAAGGGATATGACTGTAATTATCAAGAAATTGCCACCATCTTAAAAAGACTTCAAAAACTATCTTAAATATAAATAGAAGGAGATAGAAGTTGAAGATCTCATTCTAAAGTTAAGGATAAAAAAAGCCTTTTCGTGAAGGGAAAGGGCATTGTAAAAAAATTAAATGGCAAACGATTCATTTGTAGTAAGACTCGACACTAAGGCAGTGATTGCATAAATAAGGCTTAACAAGGCAACCTTATGAAAAAAAAGATTGTTCAAGTCAATCCCACTAATGTTGATAACCTCTCAAATTAAGTGTCAAAGATGAGATTTCTACAATAATCTTTAAAGTCTAACTAATCAATAATATTGAGCAGTAGTTGGTTGATATTGGTGTTAGAAGGCACTTCTAGATCAAGAAAGGATGATTTGCACTTATAAAAGATAGATAGTAAACAATTGTACATGAAAAATTCATCAATCTCAAAGGTACTCGTATTGGAAAGGTGATAATGAAGATAGCATCTAGAAAGCTTTAATGTATATTAATTAGAAATAACTTAGTGTCTCACTCATTTTTTTTTTATCAAAAATGATTTCAACATGTTTTTTGAAAGTTATAAAATTATACTCACTAAAAATGGAATGATTATAGAAAAAAAGTATCTTTGTGATGGTCATTTTAAAATGAATATAATGATTATTATAATGAAGGATGAGATTATTAATAATAAGAATGTCTTTTATCCTTACTTGTTTGAGTTATATGATATGTGACATGATAGGTTAGGACATGTGAGTTATAATTTTATATAAATATTAATTAATCTTGAATTATTATTAATTATTTAAAAAAAAACCATATATGTGAAGTTTGTGAATAATCAAAGTTCACGAAGTCTTCTTTTAAAATAATTGAAAAAACTAGTGAAATTTTAGATTTAATTCAATTGAATATTGATGATTTAAAATTTAAACAAACTAGAGGTAGGAAAAGAATTATATTACTTTTATAGATAATTGCCCTATGTATTAGTAAACCTGTCTTTTTAAGAAGAAAATATTTAAAATGTTAAATATTACAATATGAAGTTGAAAACCAACTTAACAAAATGATTAAAGTAATAAGAAACAATTGAGAAGGAGAATATGAAACATCTTTTGGTGAATTCTGTTCTTAAAATAGTATTATCTACCAAACCACAACTCCTTATTAACTTTAATAAAATGACATTGTTGAATATATGAATCAAATTCTAAAAAAAAATAACTATTATGTTGATAAGTTCGAGAGTAATTTAGAACTTATAGGGGGGAGTTAATTTAGTTGTTGATTATATATTTAATAAAATACCTTATAAGAAGTTAGAAAATGACATCATATAAGTTGTAAAGATGTAGAAAAACATCCTACAAATACATCAAAATGTGAGAATTATCTTGGAAAAGTGGCAATACCTTATCTATAAAAGGTCAAAATATGACATAAAACTTTAGATTGTGTATTTATATAACATGTTTATAATAATAGTGCATATTAATTTCTTGTACATAAGTCAAGTATTAAGAATTTAGTAATGTTGTATCATTTTAAATTATGTTTACTTTTAAGGATATACAAGAATTCATTCACTTAAGAGGACAAATAAGACAAGCTCAAGTATTCATCATCAAATAAAGGATGATGAAATTGAGCTAAGAAAGAGTAAAAGGTCAAAACATCTGATTTTGATTTTCCAACTTGTTAGAAAATAAATCTTGAAATTACTAAGAGAAAATGTCATGTTCTAAAGCTTCACATTAGAAAGAGTCAATCGATAGTAAAATTGAATCCATTATACACAATTATACATAAAAACTAGCAGATCTTCTATCTAAAAATAAATCATTAGACCATAAATAGATCTTCAAGAAAAAGATAAAATCTAATAGAACTGTTGATAACTACAAAGCAAGAGTTGTTGTCAAAGGATCTCAAACAATAAAATGACATTGACTAACTTTCATACAAATGTTAATAGTTGTCATAGCTATTAACAAGCTAGAAATTCCTTAAATGAATATAAAGACATCTTTCTTAAATGACCTTGACAAAAAAGTATAAATAGAACAATTTAAAGGGTTTGTTGTTAAAGAGCAAGAAAAGAAAATCTATAAACTTGTCAAGTCATTATAGGGTTTGAAACATGTGTCTAAATAACATGAAAAATTTGACAATATTATGTTGTCAAATGAGTTTAAAAACAATGAGGTTAATAAATGTGTTTATTTAAAAAATACAAAATAAATGTTATGTTATTGTATATCTTTATGTGAATGACATACTAATTTTGGATAAAATGAATACATGGTCATTTCTATCAAACATATTAAATAATAAGTTTGACATAAAAGACTTGGATGTTGCAAATATTATAAAGCATCTAATGGATTAATGTTGTCCATATCTCATTATTTTGAGAAATTTCTCTGAATGTTTTCTAAATATAACAATAGTTCTTTCATAACATCAATGGACATAAGTGTACATCTATTCCTAAACAAATATGAGAGAATTACCAATTGGAGCATTCTTGAATAATTAAGAGCTTGATGTATATTAATAATATTCTAAGTATGGAACATTAGAAACAAATTAACAAAGTACTCAAATATTTGAGATACACCTTAAACTATGAGTTGTATTGTATTGGATACCAAACAATACTGAAAAGGTATGATAATGCTAATTAAATATCTGATACTTGGAATTTAAAATCTACTAATGGATATATCTTTAGACTCGATAGAGCAATTGCATCTTAGAAATCCCCTAAAAAAACATGCTTTGCTAGATTCATGATGAAATCAAAGTTTATAGCTTTAGATAAAGTTGTGGAGGAAGTTAAGTGGCTTTAAAATTTCTTAAAAGAAATTTCATGTTGGCCAAAGTCAATGCAAACAATTTGAGTCTATTGTGACAATCAATTATCAATTGGAAAGGAATAAAATAATATTTATAAATTGTAAGTTTAGATGTGTAAGTTGTAGATATAATATTATTAAACACTTACTATTGAATGCTACTATTTTCATTATCGATATAAAGTCTATTATTGCCTATTTTTGGACCCACAAAAATAAAAAAGGAAAAAGAAAAAAGAGAAAATACAAAAAAAATAAAAAAATATTGGAAGAAAATAAAAAAGGATATATTAGTTATCAAAACACCCAGAAAATTATCGAAGACTGGCAAAAAAAGATCAAATATACAAGATTAAAAAAAAATTGATTATGTATTTTCTATTGATTAAGGCTCTATTAACAAAGAAAATTCAATTCGAGGAGGAAAATTCAAAACTAGATGTTTAAGGACTCAATTAGAATTTTTCAAGGTTTATTTGAATTTATTAAGGGCTTAATTGTAAGAAAAATTGATTTTAAAAAGTCAATTTATGCTTTAATTGGAAGAAATTAAAGTCTGAGGGTCGAATTGTAATTTTTAGGAGTTAATTTCATCAGATCAGGGGCTTAATTACATAAATATTGAAGTTTGATGGACAAATAAGGACTTGATTGAAGAAATTCAAAACCAAGGATCAAAGTGAAAAAGACACGTGTATATAGGGGTTGAAATTGACCAAATCATGGCCAAATTGAAAAACATTAAAAGTTTGTTGGTCAATTGAGGGTCAAAATGCACAAATTCAGAACCAATGATCAAAATAAAAAAGACGACTAATTTAAAGGCTGATATTTGAGTTTAGTGGAGGTTAAATTGCATGCAATTAAAAAGTTTTTTCATGTCAATTAAAGGTGTATGTGCTGCAATTAGAAGATCAAGGACTAAATAGAAACTTTGCCAAATTTCAAATTAAAAACCCTAACTTTCATGGTTTTAATCTAGACAACTCGTCGTTCAGCCTCTGTTCATTTTCTTCTTTGGCAGTTCACGATGATCAGGTTGCATCTTCCAAGAGCTCGTTTTAGAGTTTTAAACCTCTAAATAGCATGAGGTTTTTTTTTTACAAATGAAAGAGGAATATTTCTCTACAACCCCATTTCCATAAAATTAGACGTTTACATCCCATTTGTTCCATAGAAGTCCCTAACATCTTGTCCTTGTTCAGCTATCACTCAATTTTCATATTTGGGGCTAATGAGGTTGGCATCTTTGAACGAATGAATGTGGAGTTACAGACCTCCAAATTGAGTAAAAATGGATCCAAATGAAAGGTGTGCATCCATTCTACCAAATTCAAGTGGTCTTAGATGATGACGACGTCAAAATTGCTCCGATGAAGCCTTGAAAGTGAGCATCTCAGCCAGTCCCGACAATGCAACTATCTAGTAAAAAACGATTTTATTTTCATGTGTTCACACACAAAGGCTCCTCAATAGGTCCTTATCAAAGATTCATAACACTCGTCTTAAGATCAAGAGGTTATGAATGGATTCAAGACTTTTTAAAACCCTATAAATACCCTTTTATCAAACATGCTTAGGGGCTAGAATAGAAAAGAGGGAAAGAAAAAAGGATAAGAAAAGATAAGAAAAATAAGAGTAATAACAATAAGAAATATAAAGTTAGAGGTCCAAGAGTAAAAATCAAGTTTTCTTAAGCTTGTAAGAGGCAAAATTTTTCAAAGAAAAGCCAAGAGAGAATAGTTGTTCCAAATATACATTATAGACCCAAAAGTAGGTCATTTGTGGGCTGCTTTTGTTGTTTTTGTTATTTATTTTGTTTATGTTTATGTTTAGAAGCATAAAAAAAGGTTTGAATGCTTAACAAGCAATGTTGCATTCACCTCTTTATTGCTTTGATTTCTGTTTAATGAAGTTATTTTAAAGTTTGTTTTTATATTTTTAATGTATTAAAGTTTATGTTTAAGTTTTTCTTTTGATATATAAATGTTGTTTTAGCTTTGGTTTAATTTAAGTTATGCATTTTAATGCAAGACTGTTTATCCTTAGTTTGTTTAGCATGTTCATGCACAAAAATAGGTGTAGAAAACCAGTTTTAAATCCATGTTACATGAATATGTAGGCTGTTTTAAGTTGTTAGTTTATAAGTTTGGTATCCTATGCTTCATTTTGATTGTTTGATGTATTCTGTTAGTTTTTTAGATTAAAACATGTTTGTGTATGATATTATGACTTGTTGGGATAAAAAAAATCATGTTTTAGAAGCCAAAAATGCTATTTTTTTGGACTTGACAGAGGCTGCCTTTGTTGGAAACTTTCTAGGCATGTTCTTTATGTTCTTGGAAAAAACATTACCTTAGCCTCTAGATTCAGACCACATTTGGTCTATTTCTTTGCACGAAATCCTTTCTTATATATGAATAACAAATAATTTAGTGTTTATTTGCACTAATAACATGTTTATAATGATTTTTAATCATAAGGTTTCGGTTTTGAACCGAAACCTATTCTGGCCTAATTGTGATGATTTATCAAAAGTCAAAGTGAATGAACCATTAATTCTTGATCCTTCAATAATTTTCAATCTTTTTGTGCTTTTGATTTCATGAAATCTGGTATGAATTTAAGTTCACGTTGTTGTGTTCATTCGAGTGTTCTTTATTTTTTTGTGTTTGATCCGTTTTGTTCTAGAATTTTTTAGTTTTTGTGTTTTTCAGGTATTTAATCTATTTTTTTACTTTAATTTTATTTTTTGGTTGTTTTTCAGGTCAAACCAAGATTTTTGATCAGGTTTACAGTAAAGCCAAAGATTTCAGGTTAACCCGGTGAGGTCGGGTAAAATATAAAATAATTTAACTTATCTCATTAAAAACGTATTAAATAGTGTGAAACAAAGAGTCAAAGAAATCCACGATACAGAGAGTCGATGAAGAGAAAAACAAAATCAAAAATATGCAACTCGCAGAAGTAAGGCGGCTGCCGGTGAGGTGGAAGTCTTCAGTCTTCACGCCTGCACGGGCAACACCTGTGGACTAGCACACCACAGATAGGTAGGTCTATTGGCGTTAAGTAAACGCTACAATCAACGTGGACAAATGTCATCATTTCATGGGCTAACAGTGCTATGACTGTGCAAATAAAAGGGATAACTACAAATCAGTCCCTGATAAACATCGGCTTTAAGTAATAAGTCTTTAATCTTTGAAATCTCTCATACCCAACATACCCTTAACAGGAATAAAGCAACAAAAATTACGTGCCCAGCACATGCATCATAAGACATAGAAAAATAAAATAATTTTCATAAAAGAAAAAGAAAATAAAAGAAGGGACTCCGACTTAATTTAAAGAAAAGAAATACTCACTTTCTCTCCATGCATAATTTATACTAATATAGCAAACTTAAATTCATATATCATAAAATAAAAATGATACTATAACTGAGAATTTAATAGAAAAGACAGACTCAATTAATGCTAATAGTGGAGGTATTAGGTATATTTTCAAACTTGAATTTATAAATTAAAATTAAATCTTAAATAATTATCTTTTTTTTTTTTTGGTAAGAGTCAAAACATTTGAGATAATGGGGAAGCCAAGTTTTCTTAAAACAAAGTTAAGTACTCCCAATGTATTTTTGTTTCTTTTTAATTTGACAAGTCTAAGGTCTAGTAAGGATTGCGATCCAACCATATTTATAAAAAATTTTAATTTTTTTTTATGTTTTTAATGTATTAAAGTTTATGTTTAAGTTTTTCTTTTGACATATAAATGTTGTTTTAGCTTTGGTTTAGTTTAAGTTATGCATGTTAATGGAAGACTATTTATCCTTAGTTTGTTGAGCATGTTCATGCATAAAAATAGGTTCAGAAAACCAGTTTTGAATTCATGTTGCATGAACATGTAGGCTGTTTTAAGTTGTTTGTTTATAGATTTGGTATTTTATGCTTCATTTTGATTGTTTGATGTATTTTGTTAATTTTTTAGATTAAAACATGTTTGTGTATGATATTGTGACTTGTTGGCATAAAAAAATCATGCTATAGAAGCCAAAAATGCCATTTTCTAGGCTTGACAGAGGCTGCCTTTACTAAAAACTTTCTAGGCATGTTTTTTTATGTTTTTGGAAAGAACATTACCTTAACCTTTAGATTTAGATCACATTTGGTCCATTTCTTTGCACAGAATCCTTTTTTATGCATGAATAACTAATAATCTAGTGTTTATTTGTACCAATAACATGTTTATAATGATTTTTAATCCTAGAGTTTCGGTTTTGAACCGAAACCCATTTTGGCCAAATCGTGATGATTTTAATGAAAGTCAAAGTGAATGAACCACTAATTCGTGACCATTTAATGATTTGCAACCTTTCTGTACTTTTGATTTCATGAAATCTGGTTTGAATTTGAGTTCACGTTGCTGGGTTCATTCGGGTGTTCTTTATTTTTTTTATCTGTTTTGTTCAAGAATTTTGCGTTTTTGTGTTTTTCAGGTGTTTAATCTATTTTTTATTTTTGTTTTGTTTTGGGGTTGTTTTCAGGTAAAATGAGATTTTTTTGTCAGGTTTACGGTCGAGCCAAAGATTTCGAGTTAACCCAGTCGGGTCGGGTAAAAAATAAAATAAAATAATATTTTCTTTTTTCTTGTATATTGCTAAAAATCCTAAAGTTATTTAAGCATTTTTTTTTTAAAATCTAAAATATTTTGACATGTTTGTTTTAAAAAAATATTGCATGAATTTTACAACAAGTTTATAAATTTTTAAAGGATTTTGACCTACGTTCAAAAATATTAAAATTATATATTTTTTTAATATATAAAATTATAAACTTATACATTCGATATATTCCTAAATGAAAAGACAATTTATTTTTATTGACATTAAAACAATTAATTTTTTTAATTTGATAAAATAATAATATCTTTACTAAACTTTTTTGAAATTTTAAATAGACTAACAATTTCATATCTTTTTCTTAACTTATATCATATAAATAAACAATTTAACTTATCTCATTAAAAACGTATTAAAAGGTGTGAAACAAAGAGTCAAAGAAATCCACGATACAGAGAGTCGATGAAGAGAAAAACAAAAACATGCTACTCGTTGAAGTGAGGCGGCTGCCGGTGAGGTGGAAGTCTTCAGTCTTCACGCCTGCACGGGCAACACCTGTGGACTAGCACACCACAGATAGGTCTATTGGCGTTAAGTAAACGCCACAATCAACGTGGACAAATGTCATCATTTCATGGGCTAACAGTGCTAAGACTGTGCAAATAAAAGGGATAACTACAAATCAGTCCCTGATAAACACCGGCTTTAAGTAATAGTCTTTAATCTTTGAAATCTCTCATATCCAACTTACCTTTAACAGGAATAAATCAATAAAGAAGGGACTCCGACTTAATTTAAAGAAAAGAAATACTCACTTTCTCTCCATGCATAATTTATACTAATATAGCAAACTTAAATTCATATATAATAAAATAAAAATGATACTATAACTGAGAATTTAATAGAAAAGACAGACTCAATTAATGCTAATAGTGGAGGAAGAAAATTATTTATCTTTGAAAATTAGGGTTCTTTAATGCATGCATGCACAATACCATTCGAAGTTGGAATGATTTTTTTTTTGTTATGGTATTAGGCATATTTTCAAACTTGAATTTATAAATTAAAATTAAATCTTAAATAATTATTTTTTTATGATTTTTTGTAAGAGTCAAAACACTGAGAGATAATGGGGAAGCCAAGTTTTCTTAAAACCAAGTTAAGTACCCCCAATGTATTTTTGTTTTTTTTTTTTAATTTAACAAGACTAAGGTCTAGTAAGGAATTGCTATTCAACCATATTTATAAATTTTTTTTGAGTTTTTTGAGTTTTAAATTAATTTCTTTTAAGTTTTTTTTATCGTTTTGATATGTTGATATCAAAAATAAATTAAAAAAATAAAAAATATTATATTGATACACTTATAAGTAAAAAACACTTTGAAAAAATAATTTTTATCACACTTTCAAACAAGCCCTTATCACAAGGGTTAAATGTGTTACAAATTAGAAAGTTTAGGGATGGAGAGACACAATATTTTAGAGGTTGGAGATTGATTTGTTAAAGCATCTTTAAGAGGAAGCTATTTAAAAAGTTAAATTGGTAATATAAATTTTTAATTAATGTAAATATTGTTTTTTTTTTATATATGCACTCTAGTAAAAAAACCCATTTAGAAAAATCAATTATATTTTAATATATTTAGTGTTGATACAATTATTTATTAATAATAACTAATTAATACAATTCCAATCAAAGCCTTCCATTTGTATAAAAATATATTAAATAAACTTTAAATCTTTTGACCAATACATTGGAATAGCTTTTCAATTTAAAAATGCTATTTTAGTTCTTTAATTTATCTCGCTTTTTTTTTTTTGGGCGATGTCGGCTATGTAAATTGTATTCTTATTTTATAAATCTCAAATTAAAAATTTCTAACACAACATATCTTGTCATGAGCGGCACATATTTCCATGGTAGCAGCGGGAGTGGCGGGGTATGCTCCTACTTTTACCAGCCCATGCCCGTTGTCGCAATCGTTGACATATTGTTAATTTGAAAAAAAAAGAAAAAAGAGAGAGACACAAATTAACTTTGTTCTTTTTAGAGTTAGGCAATTGATGTTGTAGTTTCATGTCCACCGTTATCTATTTTATTCTCATTTTCTCAAGATCACGACTCCATAAAAGCTCTAATCAAGCCATTAAAAGTTGAATAATGGAGAAAAAGCGTACAGGATCATGGGCTTAAAGACGCGTATGTTGAGTCTTTTTCTTCGAAAGGGGAGAGATTTTCATTTCAAGTCCATCTTTGGATGCGGAGCACAGGAGGATGAAAATAACCCCACTACTCTTGGTCTGCCATTGCTAGGGTTTTAACCAATAACATTTGCTTTGAGCATAAAAGTATCATTTTCGTTTTTCCCAAATTTCCCAAATTTGAGGTTGGTTTCGAAGTGGGATCGGAAGGGATTGACTTAATTGTATTGTGGTAAATGCTGCTGACTCGATCAATGAGTATACATTGGAAAGGAATGGCACCAGAGAGAAAGGTGTGCTCTCCTTTACTAGGAAACTTATACTTATACGTGTATGATTACCTCGTACTCGTAAAGTTGGAATTGCCTACTTTTTATTTAGCGGTCAAAACTTTTTTTTTTAAAAAAATT
>Ga0307515_10018736_pt1 | contig 12496 bp, 9 predicted proteins | sample 17_EM_MG_FD_194513 | JGI IMG/M metagenome (GOLD analysis project Ga0307515, IMG submission 194513) | Populus trichocarpa ectomycorrhiza microbial communities from riparian zone in the Pacific Northwest, United States - 17_EM | ecosystem: Host-associated > Plants > Roots > Unclassified | place... | reverse complement strand
AAATCATGAATTGCACGATGCACATCTCCACTAGGATGCGTCTCAAGAGTCAATAGAAGATTATCTAAAGACCCCTTACTCAGGCCATCCTTAATGAATTGTATTTTATCTTCACGGTTTACAGATACCATTCCTAAAGAACGACATGTTGCATTACAAGTCCATCTGGCAAAATCTGTGACAGACTTTCAGTCGTTTTGCACGACGTTTCTTTGTAAAAGTGCTTTTACCTGTTCCAGGCATGTATGAGATGAAAGAATTGGAGGACTCACCTGATAATCGGACCTTTGCTTCAATCAGCCAGCTAATATCTTCAGGAATTCCATGATTCATTAACAACCTCAATCTTGCACACCTAACACGGTAAATTTTTGTAATCGCATTATGAGGCAGAGCGGGAAAGTACTTTTTCATTTTTTCAAGAGTGGTGTCCATTTTCAAATGAGAATTGGAGAAGAGATTCAAAGAAGGGAGAAAGAGCAAAGAATTGCACAAATATATACAAATATCAGTTATTGTGGGAAACTGAAAGAACCGACTTAAGTCACGGAGTACCGTTATCCGTCATTTGACCGGGGTGAGAGAGACTAGCAAAACAAAATTCACACCAAAACGAAACACAAAACAATGTGAGAAAAAGAATCAATCTTTATATACAGGATCACTTAATTCAATAGAGTCATTTTCAACTGAAAAATTATCAAAGTAAACTTTCAAACGATGTCCATTTACCTTAAAAACATTGTCATTCTTAGGATTCTCGATATCACAGGCCCCACATGGATACACATGTTTTACAATAAAAGGACCGCTCCATCTTGATCTTAGTTTTCCAGGAAATAAATGGAGTCGAGAATTATAAAGCAAGACTTTTTGACCAACATCAAATGTTTTTCTCAAGATTCTCTTGTCATGAAACTCTTTGATTCTTGCTTTATGAATTTTTGAATTCTCATATGCATCATTTCTTATTTCCTCAAGCTCATTTATTTGTAACTTACGCAGCTGACTAGCATCATCAAGGTTTGAATTGAAAGCTTTAATAGCCCAATAAGCTTTATGTTCAAGTTCCACAGGCAAGTGACAAGGTTTTCCATAGACTAATCTATAAGGTGACATACCTAATGATGTTTTATAAGCAGTTCGATAAGCCCAAAGTGCATCATTAAGTCTTAAAGACCAGTCTTTTCTATTAGGGTTCATTGTTTTCTCCAAGATCTGTTTGATCTCCCTATTAGCAAGGTCTACTTGTCCACTTGTCTGAGGATGATAAGGGTGCAACTTTGTGTGTGATTTCATATTTCTTAATTAAAGACTCAAATGACTTGTTGCAGAAATGTGTTCCACCATCACTTATCATGGCTCGAGGGATTCCAATCGACTCAAAATATTTTCTTTCAAAAACTTTATCACTGTTTTGTGGTCATTGTTTCGACTTAGAATTGCCTCTATCCATTTTGAAACATAATCTACTGTGACTAATATGTACAAGAAACAAAATGATGGAGGAAATGGACCCATGAAATCTATACCCCAACAATCAAAGATCTCAATGACAAAAATAGGATTTAAAGGCATCATGTGACGTTTTGAAATAGATCCCAACTTTTGATAATTTTCACAAGTCTTGCAGAATGCATGTGAGTCCTTGAACATGGTGGGCTAGTAAAATCCACTTTGTAAGATTTTTGAAGTTGTCTTTCTTGATGAGAAATGACCCCCACATGTCTCAGAATGACAAAATTTAATGACACTACTTACCTCATTGTCAGGAATGTATTTTTGAAATATTTGATCAGGATAATATTTGAATAAATAAGGGTAATCCCCAAAAAAGTTCTTCACTTCGTTCAAGAGCTTTATTTTGTCCTAGGTACTCCAATGAGCTGGTAAATGTCCTGAAACAAGAAAATTAACAATATTAGCAAACCAAGGCATTGTAAAGACGGAAAGTAAAGATTCATCAGGAAAGTAGTTATCGATTGGTGTGATGTCAGATCTCAAATCTGTTGTCAATCTTGACAAATATCTGCGACAACATTTTCGGTGTCTTTCTTGTCTTTGATTGTGATATCAAATTCTTGAAGTAACAAAATGCACCGCACCAATCTAGCCTTAGAATCTGTCTTAGAAAGAAGATATTTGAATGTTGCATGATCACTAAAAACAACAACAGGTGAGCCACCAAGATAAGACCTGAATTTTTCACATGCATATACTACTACAAGTAATTCTTTTTCAGTGGTGTAATTCATTTGAGTACTATTTAAAGTTTTAGTTGCATAGTAAATCACATAAGGTTTCTTATCTTTTCTTCGTCCCAAGACAACACCCACGGCATAATCACTAGCGTCACACATTATTTCAAAAGGCAATGACCAATCAGGACATTGAATGACAAGAGCAGAAGTAAGCAAGTTTTTAAGTTTAACAAAGGTTTATTCACAATGTTTAGTCCATTCAAAAATATTATCCTTTGTTAGAAGGTTGCTCAAGGGCTTAGATATTACACTAAAATCTTTGATGCACCTTCTATAAAAACCAGCATGTCCTAAGAATGATCTAACATCTTTAATAGATTTTGGTGTTGGCAAGTTAGCAATTAACTCGATTTTAGATTTGTCGACCTCAATTCCTTTTGATGAAACAATGTGACCAAGGACAATGCCGTTTGTTACCATAAAGTGACATTTTTCCCAATTCAGTACAAGATTCTTCTCTTCACACCTGCTCAAAACCTTTTCTAAGTTAGTCAAACAATCATCAAATGAATTGCCAAAAACAGAAAAATCATCCATAAAAATTTCAAGAAAACGTTGAACCATATCACTAAATATATTGACCATGTATCTTTGAAATGTGGCTAGTGCATTACATAATCCAAAAGGCATCCTTTGATATGCAAAAATACCAAATGGACATGTGAAAGTAGTCTTCTCTTGATCTTCCAATGCAATTTCAATTTGGTTGTAACCTGAATAGCCATCTAGGAAACAAAAAAATTCATGACCTGCAACTCTTTATAGGATTTGATCCATGAAAGGTAAAGGGAAATGATCTTTTCTAGTCATTGAATTAAGTTTCCTATAGTCAGTGCACATGCGCCAACCAGTAATAGTCCTAGTTGGAATTAACTCATTTTTCTCATTTGTTATCACAGTGACTCCAGACTTCTTGGGTACAACTTGGGTAGGACTTACTCATTTGCTGTCTGAAATAAGATAAATGATTCCATTAATTAGAAGCTTAATGACTTCATTTTTCACTACTTGTTTCATATTAGGATTAAGCCTTCGTTGCATTTCTCTAGAGGGTTTAGCATTTTCCTCCAAATAAATCATATGTGTGCAATTCAAAGGACTAATTCCTTTTATGTCAGCTATGGTCCATCCTAATGCATTTTTGTGCATTTTCAGAGGTTGGAAGAACTTACCTTCTTGATGTGCATTAAGTTTGGAAGAGATTATTACCGAAAAAGTTTCATTTTCTCCCAAAAATGACTATTTGAGATTGAATGGCAACGGCTTCAAATCAGGTTTTGGTGGTTGAACACTTGAAGGTATGGACTTAATTGATCGTGGTGGCAATTCCTCAATTTTTGATCTCCAACTATTTGCCTTTGATTCTTCCTGAAAATAAACAATTTACAAATCGTCAGATTCATCAATCTTAGTTTCACTGGAAGTGCTTTGAAATTGATAATGAACTAATTTTTCAATAAAGTCCACTTCCTGTAAATCATTATCATCTCTAGGTTGCTTGCAAATGTTAAAAATATTCATCTCCAATGTCATGTTTCCAAATCATAGCTTCATCAGTCCATTCCTACAATTAATCAATGCATTAGAAGTTGCAAGAAACAGACGTCCTAAAATAACAGGAAATGAATTACATGCTTCAACAGGTTGTGTATCCAAGACAATAAAATCTACAGGATAAATGAATTTATCAACTTGTACTAACACATCTTCAACTATTCCTCTAGGTACTTTTACATATCTATCAGGAAGTAAAAGAGTTACAGAAGTTGGTTTTAACTCACCTAGATTGAGACTTTGAAAAACCGAATATGGAAGTAAATTCACACTAGCTCCAAGATCAAGTAAAACTCTTTCAATTTTATGTTCTCCAATAAAGCATGAAATTGTAGGACACCCAGGGTCTTTACATTTCAAAGCATTATTGTTTTGAAGAATAACACTTACTTGTTCGGCTAAAGAGGCTTTCTTTTTCACATTCAGTTTTCTCTTCACGGTGCACAAGTCTTTAAAAAAATTAGCATAAAAAGGTACCTGTTTAATAGCATCCAACAAAGGTATATTGATCATTACCTATTTGAAAGTTTCAAAAATTTCAGAGTTGTGATTGACTTTCCTTTGTTTGGTCATGCCATGAGAAAATGGAAGTGCTGGCGGGGAATTAGTCTTTTCTTTGGAATGTTCAGATTCAACCCCTTCCTTACCCTCAGAGATTGACTCATCATCTTTCTCACAAGGTTCAAGAATGGGTTTTTCAATAACCTTACCACTGCGAAGAGTGATGCCTGATTTGACTTGATCCATGTGTTAGCTTCCGGAACTACTTGCATTTGCATTGTATTGCCCCTTGGGATTTTGCTGTGGTTGAGATGGAAACTTACCTTTCTCTTGAAAACTGAGAGCAGATGTGAACTTTGCAATAGTATCTTTAAAATCTATCATGCTTTGAGCAAGTTGAGTGTTGATTGTCTCTTGCTTTTCAATGAATGCATGCAATGTTTCCTCAAGATTTCTTCTAGGAGGTGGAGCATAAGGAGGTGCATATCCATGAGAATTTTGGAAATTATTGTGTGCTTGAAACGATGGCTGTGAAGTTTGTGTGTTACTCTTCCAACTGAAATTTGGGTGATTTCTCCAACCAGGGTTGTATGTTTGCGAGTATAGGTTATGATTGGGCATTTGGAAATTGTTTAAAACATGGGCTTGTTCATGGACACATTCCTTGAAAGAAGGCAAAGTTGGACAATCATTTGTTGAGTGTTCGTTGGTTTCACAGATTTGACATACAATTTCTTGAACATATTTTAATTGACCACTTTTTTTCAATTCTAGTGCCTCGACTTTTCTAGCTAAATATGCAAATTTGGCTTGAGGGTCATGATCTTCCCTTAGGTTGTACATTCCTCCATTAGATGTATAAGGTTGCGTGTTACTTGGTGCCTCATAGTGCTTGTAGTGTCCCAATTATGAGCATTTTCAGCTAGCAAGTCTAGGTACTCCATTGCTTCATTAGGGTCTTTATCTTCAAAAGTTCCCTTGCACATTAATTCCACCATTTGTCTATCTTTAGGTGTTAACCCTTCATAAAAATGTGAAACCAATCTCCATGTTTCAAAACCATGATGAGGGCAAGTATTAAGCAAGTCTCGATACCTATCCCAACATTGGTAAAATGTTTCTCCTAGTTTTTGAGTAAAAGTGGTGATTTTTCTTTTGAAAGAGTTTGTTCTGTAAGATGGAAAAAGCTTCTTTAAAAGTTGTTGCATTTCATTCCAAGCACGAATGGATCCTGACCTAAGATTTTGTAGCCATGTTTTAGCTTTATCTTTTAATGAAAAAGGAAAAATCTTTAATCTGATGGTATTCATGCTACAATTTAAGTCATTATAGGTGTTGCAGATCTCCTCAAATTCTCTCAAATGCAAGTATGGATTTTCTATATCTAAGCCATGAAAAGAAGGTAAAAGTTGAATAATGCTTGGTTTAAAATTAAAATGAGATGCATCAGGGGGAAAACTATGCATGAGGGTGCACTTGTTTTTGTGGGATTCATGTGGTCTCTAAGTGTTCTAACACGGTTATTCTCATTATGAAGCGACTAATTATGTTCTTTGGCCATATTTTCTGAAAATGATGAGGATACCCTAAAAAGTCTACCACTTAATGTAAGTGACCAAACTGTCATGCACGTGTAGGAAGAGAATAAAAGGAAGAAAAGAAAAGAAAAGGGAAACAAAAGAAAAGAAACAAAAGTTAGATAAAATGAAAAGTGAAAAGAGAAAATAAAATAAGTATTATAATTTATACAAGAATTTACCTCCCCGATAACGGCGCCAAAAACTTGACACGACCAAAAGATTTGATGTCTTATGCCAAGTGTAGGAGTGTCGAAATAATACCCAGCAAGACCGGGGTCGAACCACAAGGAGGTTCACTGTATAAACTACAAATAAAATTATAAACAATAAATGAAAAGGAGTTGAAGAGAGCTTTAAGATGTGATATTGATGTAAGGATTTAAACAAATATAAAGCAATTGTCAAGGTTAGAGGTCGACTAATGGTATTTCAAATAAATATAGTATAAACTCTTTTTATTACTCAACTGGAAACCACACGCAAAAGAGGTTCCAATCGAATTATAAATTGTTAACATAATTACATTAGTTGTCTTATTCGAATAATGTTAATACTTGTATATGTTGTCAAGTATTCATTATGTTAATTTATGTTAACAATAAATCAAGTTTCTTTTATAGCACAGGTGTCGGTTATACCATACAGTTGGGCTATGAAAGTGCCAAGTATTTGTTGTACCAAGGGTTATACAACATAAATCTAGATTGATCAAACAAACAAGCAAAGTATTAAGAGTGAATAAGATAACAAATACAAAACATGTTAGTATCAAACATTAAAGTCCATGTTGAGTTTATATTATACTTATTCTTACACCATTAGTGTACCCTTTTCACCTTGACATGATAAACTTAGCTAAACATAATGAAGAAGAGAAACATAAATAAACAAGAGGAAAACATGATTATATAAGTATAGTAAAGGAAATGAAAGGCATAAACAAGAGATGTCTAAATGCATGGAAAATGTCTCCTTTTATAGGCTAAAATTTGGAACTATTGATTTGATGTCTAATTGTTGAGTGGGTGGCCACATCTTGACTTGGTGACAATCCTTATCTTCTTGTCTAAACAAAACATCATTGCTAACGTCAGAATTTGAACAAACAGTCTTCATGAGAGTTTTAGGAAATTGTCTCAACTTTCCAACAGATAAAGAATCGGTGCATTTGGACTTCTCTTTTGAACAGTGTCTGGGCTGCAGGATAGATTCAGACTTCTTTTTTGATGCTAAGATTTGGACTTCCAAACAGTAGAATTGAGTCTTGGACTCTCCTGAATGTTTTAGGCCTATGTCTTAGCTTTCTAGCCATTTAAACCAAACTGAAATCCAAGATCTACAACTCCAGATATGACCCAATGATTGAACAGTGTTCCAGTTTGGACTGAACCAGCATCTCTTTTCTAAGCTTAGCCCTCTCTTTGTCTTCTCAATTTCAGTAGTTAAACTCATCAATCAATCCCTACATTTATGTGATAGGCCTGCATTTAAGATGAACATTTACCATAAATTAAAGGTATATTATAGTATTAGACATGATATTATAAAACATGCTCTAGTTAAGAAGTTATTGATACTTTAAGTGCAAAATGATGATATAAAACCTTGATAAAAATGCACTTTTAAGTAGTAATCAGAATTCGTTGAGATGCATGACTGAAAACAAAAGTTGCCAAGTTGATTTAAAAGACAGAGTTTTAGGTCAACCGAGCTTCTGTTTTGAGAAGATTAAGTTTGAAGAACAATTTGTTTGTCTTTACAAACTTATTACGCAAAGCACTTAATTAGTCTTTGCTACATAAGTATTGTAAAGATGTGACATTTGTTACCCAAATTTTAATCATATTTTTAATTTTTTAAAAAAAACACCCAAAAAATATGTTCTTGACATATTTGCATCATTTTCAAATAATTTAAACTTAAAAAATCTACTTTTGACGTGTTCAGTTTTTAACACGCTCATTGAGTGAACAATGACGTTGCCTTTATTTTTCAAAAATCAAAACATAAAAAAATCAAAAAAGGAAAAGAAAAATGCATTTAATTTTTAGTGCTCTTATTGTAATTGTGAAAGGGAGATGACTAATTTTAAAATTCAAAATCCTCTCACCAAGCAACCCAATTTTTAAGCAAATGGTCAACAATCATTTTTCTTAATCCAATGGTCCATATTTCTTTGCTTTGCTTGTTCCTACAAAGCAACAAAAATAAAATGAGTGATAGAGATTATTTCTTAAAATCCAGTGGATGATCTTGGTTTGCTTTGCTTTCAAGCCAAAAGAATTACAATATAAATTAAGTGTGTGTGCTGCCAAAAAAAGGGAGTAATTTTAGAGGGGAAGCCATAAAAGATAACCTAGGAAGGAGGACAAAAAAATAAAATAAAAATAAAGAAAAGCCAAAAATATTTTCAAACACTTTTCTCTCCAAATCCACCTGCAAAAAAAAAAAAAAAAAAAAAAAACGCCGCCAACCATACACACAAGTAAAGAAAAAAGACCCCACTCTTTCCCTCACTGTTACAAATCATGACCAACAAATACATAGCCAATAAGGAAAGCCATCGTGACTAGAGTCCCCCACTATGTAAACATCCATTAACACAACTCATCCTCCACATTAACAACACCAAACAACCCCACAACTATAAGAACTCTCTGAATACCAAAGACTATTATATAAAATTGCCCGAAAAATGTCGCCGCGGGGAGGTAACTAGTGTGTGTGTGTGTGTGTGTTTGTGTGAGTGTGTAAAATAAGTAATAAGAATAAATATTCATTGTGTATAAACTGATTGTAATTGGTATTAAATAAATTTACAGGTACCTCGTAGCGTTGTGCCGAGTAGTAGATCTTGTATTTGTAAATTTTGTTTAATTAAATGATGTAAATGGAAGAAATGAATGATGTATCCAAAAATGTGTATGGATCTAAATTAATTATGAATGATGTATCTAAAATAGTTTTCTTTTAAAAACACATGTTTGTAATTATGGTGCACTCGATTTTAGATTTACTTTGCTTTAAAATGAACATGTGTCTTGATTTATGTTGTAATTAAATTAATTTTCTAATTATTTGTAATATTTCTTTAATAATACAATATTTGATTCATTTGAGTAAATATTGAAGAAAAAAAAGTTCTTTCTTATGGCTGGGTTAAATATAAATAAGGAAGTCCTAGATGACGAGACAATGTTGAATTTATGATTTACAGGTTGTTAAAATTGTTTGATTTTATAACTCTGTATTGAAAAATTAAAAGAAACTCTGCTGAATTTTAGATAGAATAAAAGATTCTTGTACTTTCAATGATAATATAATATGTATACATTGAATATCATGTAAATAAATTAGGGTAAATTAGAGTTGTTACAATTCAAACATCAATTAACCATAATCACATAATGAAGATTTAATTATATGATAACATTGAAATCAAGATAGTTGTAATTGATTCATGATAATTAAACATGTATGGGGAGTTAATTTAATAAAAACTTAAGTTTTCCAAATAACAAATAATCAAACATAGGTTTGAAAATTAGATGCTTCAGTTACTTAAGTTAATTAGACATGAATCCATCATATACTAATCACTAGTAATAGAATTCAAACAAAAAACATATGTTTTGCATCATATAAAATTTTAGTCATCAATAATCAAATATAATAATAGAAAAACATAAGATAATTATGTATTATGATCAAATATAGAATACTTTCAAGCAAAAATCCTCATCATAATTAAAGATCCAAGAATATTAACCTCTTAAAATTTAAAACTAAGCTTGCATGAAATTCATGATTAACGTAAATTTGAGTAAGGAAAAAGAAAAATAAATATTTGTAACTACAGGGTTAGGGTTTGTTATGTGTGTCACGATGATGAGGATCAGCCCAAACACTAAGTTTAATCATGCCAAGACCCATTGGACTTGCCAATAGGCCAATTACAGTAAAACAAAGCTTAAAGAAACATTAAAATTGGCTTGTTCAGAACATATGAAGCAAGATGGACCTAAAGGAGTCTAGGACGCCTATTTAGCATGAATGACAACCTCTAATTCATGTAATCCATGTCCAAAAAGATCCCAATTCATAGGGATCAAAGGGCAGATGTGTCCAGCCCCATAACAACCTTGTTAAACTTGTTTTTTTCCTAGTGTTACAAGGATAGAAAGTCAACAATTTATTCTCTTAAACAATCAAGGAAAATAATTAAATCAGCAACAAATGAGGAAATTGGCTTTATTATTTGTCCAAGTTATACAAGGAAATCCAAGCTAATCAAGGAACTAAAAGGACGGCAACAAAGGAATCCAAATTAGATAAGATTTTCTCCAAGTTCTGCAAAGGACTTATAGTGACATCAACTATTCCTATGCATGCAAGGAAGGTTTATTGATACGATCCAGGTAATGAAAAGGACAATTCATATTAATAAAACTTCTTATTTGCCGCACTTTGTTGTGTGAGTTGGTGAGATATTCTACCTTCCTTGGTTCTCTAAAGAACTGACAATGACTTATCGAAGAACGACTACCTCCGTGGCGTCATCCTTTGACTTCTCGTTCATGAATCAATATTCGTTGGGCTGGAGTTTTTCATTTCCAATAGTGTTGGTGCCTGGATACAAGTTATCTTTGTGTCACTCCTATTAAACCTGATTTACTTGGCTTTTCCAGGAATTAATATCTTTGTGTGTGGGTTGCTTAACCTTGTGTTCAAGAGTGAACGCATCATTTGGTATTAGAACTTGGCTCTATTAATCAGGTTATCCTTCTGAAATTTTTATTTCTCGTTGATTCCACAAAAACAAAAATTTCCTTATTGTCTAATTTCTTCTTTTCCTTCAATTTGAGGCCTATCAAAAAAATTAAGAGAAAAGAAAAGAAAAGAAAAGAAAAGAAAAAAGTTATTCAAAAAGACATTTATTTGCTTCTATCATAGAAAACTAAAGAAAGAGAAATTGGATCCAATCAACTTGGAATTAGCTTAAATTTGATACTCTGCGTACTGGGTCCTAAGCGCACTATATTTATTTTTGGGGTCAATTGGATAACAATTGTGATGTGGACCAGCCCAGAAACACCAGCAAGGACCCATTACATGTTCCAAATGGTCTAATGACTCGGTCAGTAGCACAAAATATATCCTCATAATTTTGAGGTTCGCATCAGTTGGTATCAGAGCTAAGCTCCGAAACAAGGTCATATCCTTTTGTTATTTTCGTTTTTTTAGTGTTCCTTTTTTTCAGTGTTTGCGTTCGTCTTCTTGTTCTTCGTGTCTGCGTCATCTAAGAAAAAAAAAAAAAAAGGGGTTATATTTCATCTTGTTACTTTCTCTATTAGTATATTAAAAAGAAAGAGAGATAGAGATTACTTGAAATTTGAGGGATCATTTAATTTTTGCCGCAGAAACACAACTCTTGGTGAACCATAAGCAAACCACCTCGGAATCATTTGAAACTTCATATTCCGTCTATTGGGGGTGAGATCGCATCATATGTCAAATGTGGTCATATTCTCATATTGTTTGCTTGATGTTTTAATTCGAGGCTCAATTCTGCCGTAGAAACACTACTCTTTGTGAACCATAAGCAAACCATCTTAGAATCAATTGAAACGTCATATTAAGTCTATTGGGGGTGAGATCGCATCATATGTCAAATTTGGGCTTATTCTGATATTGTTTGCTTGAGGTTTTAATTCGAGGCTCAATTCTGCCGTAGAAATACTACTTTTTGTGAACCATAAGCAAAACACCTTAGAATAAATTGAAACTTCATATTCTATGTATTGGGGATGAGATCACACCATATATTAAATTTAGGCTTATTTTGATATCGGCTTGTGGAGGTTTTAATTGGGGGTTCAATTCTGCCGCAAACTGATCGTACAAGGGGTTTGGGTATCTAGACATAAATGAACGACCTATAAATTGATTTTTGTTGTTTTTTTAGTATTATAATACTAAATATTGAATTTGGGTTTCAATTCTGTTACGTAAAAATTGCGTAACAGGTTAGATTTGCGTCAAGTTTCAAAACGTGATCCTTACAATTTAGTTTTGTCCAAATCTTTTTGTTTCTATTATATTTGGGTTATCTAATAGTCAAGTAACTGTTTTCGCTAATATTCGCTTATGTTTTATTTCGTGTCTTCGTTTCGTCCACAATTCGTACGAATTTGCATTGCTACTAGCAAAATCATCATCTTGTTTTGTTTTGCTTTGTTTTTAGTATATTTATTGATTCTTGAGTCTGAAAATTATAATTACAGTGCGCTGCGAAGGCTACTGACTTTGATTTGTTGATTTCAGTTCCTAAAGAACCAAAAGAAAGCAAGTTGTGAGGTAAAAGGCGTAGAAGCAATCCCGAGGAGACGAAGGAGCTTCAAAGGCAAGTTGATGAGCTGATGGAAAAGGGCTATATTCGTGAGAGTATGAGCCCGTGTGTTGTACCCGTGCTACTTGTGCCTAAGAAGGATGGAACATGGAGGATGTGTGTTGATTGCTGAGCCATCAACAACATAACGGTAAAGTATAGACACCCCATTCCTAGGCTTGATGACATGTTAGATGAGTTACATGGATCCT
>Ga0307515_10018735_pt1 | contig 12496 bp, 17 predicted proteins | sample 17_EM_MG_FD_194513 | JGI IMG/M metagenome (GOLD analysis project Ga0307515, IMG submission 194513) | Populus trichocarpa ectomycorrhiza microbial communities from riparian zone in the Pacific Northwest, United States - 17_EM | ecosystem: Host-associated > Plants > Roots > Unclassified | place... | reverse complement strand
GGACGACTTTGAGAGCGCTTGAGAGGGACGGGGTCTATGGCGCTAGGGTCGTCCTTGGCCGGGACGAGCTGGTGCTGTACAATGCGACGATGGAGGTCGCTTCTGTTCGAGCCGAGCTTGAACGGTCTGCTCGGAGTTGTCCTGTACTTACTCGACATCTCTCCCCAACACCATTAACAGAGTATGAAAATGATGAGAATGACCAGCAGTGACTTGTACACCTCCTTCAACACAAATGAATGCGGCGCGCTCCGGGAGAGCCGCCGTTCATGTGTTTGCTCTGTGTCTCGGTTTGAACTATGGTATAGAACTCATCCCGTTAATCGAGCAATACACGTATGACTTTGATTGAGATGCTTGTACTATAGTCGAAACGATCTAGAGTGAACACGGCGTTACAGTGGATGGGTCAAGTACAAGCAGAAACCCCGCATTCAATCTTCAATCGTGGATCGGTCGAAACATTGATGATCTGGGACAGCACCTGCTCTTCAATAGGATCTGGAACGCACGATCGGAGTATGGTGATGTGTTTCAGTGCGGGGAGCCCGCCATTGAACAGCCGCTTGTAGTTTGCCTCCCAGAGGCGCCGCAATACTACTGTCATTTCGTTGGGACGCCGATCGACAACAGACTTGAGACGGCGGGAGATGAGGTTATAGATGTGTGTGAGCTTCGTGTGCTGGATTGTATTGATGCGAACCATGAATGGGTCGTATTTGAGCGTTGTCAGATTCGTACAGCAGTCGATGAGCAGGAGGGGCATTTCAACAATAGAAGATAAGCGGCCGCTATCATTGTCAATGTGGAGTGTGGTGATTTGCTTCGCGTGCCTTTGGATGAATAATCCAAGTGGACAGGACTCCAGCCCATAGGTGTGACTATGAACGACCAAGCAGACGGTTTTCAATGCAGGAAAGATGAGGTTAGTTGGCGTGAAGGAGTCTATGGCACGAAGATAGGTAACACGGGGAAGTGTAAGAACGTGTGTAGACTTTATCGTTGTCGATCCGATGTGCGCTACGGAAATATGGCATATATTTTCCAACACTGTAATAGGAATGTCTTCCAACATGCTTCGGGTGTCCCATCCCCAACTAATGGCTCGCACACCTCGGGGGATAGAACGACAAACCGACTTGACTTGATCGGGGCTGAGATCCCGATGGACCATCGCCGCTTCGAAGCGCAAAAGACGGAGATTGACACATTTGGATAGGAGGTGAGTGAGAAGAGGGACCAAGCCGCCCATTCCGAAAGAAAAGCGGAGGTGCAGGACTTTAGTCCACCAAAATTTGTTCGTACTTTCTGTATCTAGAGAGTAGTTGTTTATGTCGGTGACATGGACACTCTCGTAGAGGAATTCAGTGGCGAGACTGTTGAAGAATTTGGAGACCAGACAAAGGGCCAACTTTGTCCGTATGGTGTCATGAAGGAGATGAGAGCTATGCAGATTGAATGGGTCATCACCGTCGTCATCGTCGTCGTCGCCAGTTGTGTGGAGACGTTGAGCGTGGACGCATGGCCTTACGGCTGCGACGAAGATTTGGCGCCAGATCTCTACAGGCAAAGAATTGTACATCTTGGAAAACCTGAGCTGGTTCGCTGGCCGTGGCCGTGGTTACCGGAGAGGAGAGCGCCTTGACGCCGGGACCACGGGAACGCACGGGAATGAGAGGAGCAGAGTTATGTTTGAATGAAATAATAAAATAAAATGAGCGACGAGTGAACTATGACTGAAGACGTGAACTAGATAGAACCACTGTTACCATTTACTATTCAATCCACTATCCACTTATCCACTATCCCCGCACCCATTCACCGACCAAACATGAAACCAAACTCTGCCACCGACGAGGCGCGGAATCATCTGAGCGCCTCAACCCTCGAAAATACATCCGATTGAGATGAACGCCCCATGTATACTGGTTCAAGCGGTCGCTGGCTCGTTGGCTGTCGCCTATCATCCTGCGGAGTTTGCTCTTTATCCGGAGAGTGGTGATTATTTGGTGACTTGTTATGGTCATTATCTAAAAATGAACTTGATTACACCAGTGTTGGACTCCAAATTAATCGGATGCTGTGACGCCGTGGACCGTGCACAAACTCCGGGCAGGCACCGTGGGTTTCATCCAACGGCCACGGCCTACGGGTCGCTACCAGACCCAAACGACCTAGCTCAGACTGTGCGCTGATAACGGTTCAAACACGCCCAAATGTAATTTTGCCGGTTTCATCGTCTGGCTGACATGTGCAATGGGCAACGGGCAATGTGGTATTGGAATTTGGAATTACGCGAGGCTCTTGTGACACCTGCAATAGTATACTGACACTGACGACCTGACGACCCCTACCCAGAAGAGGTTGATCACACGTACACGACCTCGGGTTCTCTTGTTCTCTGGCTTGAGAGAAGGGCCTTCTCACTGTGGGTTTTCGGTTTTACTCTCACACGGCAAAGGGGCAAAGAGGAAAGAGACTATATTCGTACGTAGACTAGGACTAGTGTTGGCAGAGTGAGGAACCCTGGGGTCCGCACTCTGCGATCTAATATACATGAACTCATCGAGTACAGTACGTCAGGATAACGAACGATGAGTCATAGAGAGGGCCGTCGATGGTGCCTGATCTCGAGATTTGCGCCGAGGCGCCGGGACCTACTTCGGGGCCCGAGTCGGTAAAGGAGTTCTGATTGGTGGAATGAATAACGGAACAGTGGCTGGGGTAACGTCGTTACACTCGCGGCTTCAAATTGAAAATTGCCTCCGGTAATCAGTATCTACCTCTTTATGATTGTATGTCGCAAGCGTGCTCAAGCCAAGCGTGCTCATCGTCAGGGCGTGGATGAGGACGAATATACTACAAACAGTGACACTTGATCCCGTCCGCTGCTATATTGTCTGCGGCCCCTCCCCACTGTAGTCATAACCTTTTTTTCTAGTATTTGGTAATGTGCCGCGTACGAGGACCGGACCCTTGCATAACAAAGTAAACGCCGCCTCTTGGAACCAAAATTCTATATATCACAGATGTGTAAAGCTATTTACCACCTCAAGGTTCTCCACATCAGAAAACGATTTTCAAAGAAGTCCTTGACACGGGCCCTTATTCCTGGGCATGGCAACTAGGACATACTGTAAATCTGACTTCGACGAGGCCGCTCGACGAATGTAGTCGTTCGAGCAGGCGTGGGAGACCTATGGGACGTCATCGCGACCAAAACTAATGAAGAACAAAGCGCCATCATGTTCACAGAAATCATCGGCGCTCTAGCCGAGAGCACCCTTCCTGATTCACTCCCCGGCGCTGGACCTCCCACAAGGCCTCCCGGTGACACCCCGCTCTCGCCAGCTCGCACAGTCCAAAGTAGACTGCACGCCGTTTAACCCCGTACCGCATTCCGCGCTCGTACACGCCACTGCGTCCGATCCTACGTCCAGGGCAGAGGCTCTGGATGAGGTCACATTCTCCCGCGTCACCCAGCCACTCGAGCTCCCCAACTCGGGCGCACCGCAGCTGCAAAACGCAGATGGCAGGTCTGTCGCTGCGGTCATGCCCCTCCTTCGTGAGCTCAGGACGACTTTGAGAGCGCTTGAAGGGGACGGGGCCTATGGGGCTAGGGACGTCCTTAGCCGGGACGAGCTGGTGCTGTACAATGCGACGATGGAGGTCGCTTCTGTTCGAACGGTCCGCTCGGAGTTGTCCTATACTTACTCGACATCTCTCCCCGACGCCGTTAACAGAGGATGAAAATGATGGAAGTGACCAGTATTGACTGGTACATCACCTTCAACAGAAATAAATGCGGTGCGCGCCGCCGTCCTTGTATTTGCTTTGTGTCTCGGTTTGAAGTATAGTTATTGCGCTCACCCCATTAATCGAGCAATACACGCATGAATTTGATTGAGATACTTGTACTATAGTCGAAACGATCTAGAGTAAACTCGGCGCTACAGTGGATGAAGCGGAACCACCGCATTCAAATTTCAATCGCGGATCGGTCAAAGCACTGACGATCTGGGATAGCACCTGCTCTTCAATAGGATCTGGAACGCACGATTGGAGCATGGTAATGTGTTTCAATGCGGGGAACCCGCCATTGAACAACCAGTTGTAGTTTGCCACCCAGCGGCGGCGGCGAAATGGTGCTAGCTTTTCGCTGGAAGGGTGGCTGACGACATTCCTGAGAGGGCTAGAGATGAAGTAATAGACGTGTGTGAGCTTCGTGTGCTGGATTGTATTGACCAGTGTGCTGACTATGAAAGGGTCGTATTTGAGCGTTGTCAGATTCGTACAGCAGTCGATGAGCGGGAGGGGCATTTCCACAGTAGAGTATATGCGGCGGTAATCAATGTGGAGTGTGGTGATTTGCTTCGCGTGCCTTTGGATGAATAATCCAAGTGGACTGGACGCCAGCCGCTTGGTGCGACTATGAGCGACCAAGCAGACGGTTTTTAATACAGGAAAGATGAGGTTGGTTGGCGTGAAGGAGTCTATGGCACGAAGGTAGGTAACACGGGGAAGAGTGAGAACGTGTGTCACCATTATCATTGTTGATCCGATGGACATATGGCATATGTTATCCAACACTATAATCGGAATATTTTCCATCATGGGTTGGGTGCCCCTCCCCCAACCAATGGCTTGCACACCTCGGGGGACGGAACGATAAATCGACTTGACTTGATCCAGGCTGAGATTTGGATGGCCCCTCGTCGGTTCTAAGTACAAAAGACGGAGATTGACACATTTGGATAAGAGGTGAGTGGCGAGAGGGACCAAACTGCCCGTTCTGAAAGAAAAGCGGAGGAACAGGACTTTAGTCCACCAAAATTTGTTCGTACTTCCTGTACCTAGAGAGTTGTCGTTTGTGTCGGTCAAATGGACATTCTCGTAGAGGAATTCGGTGGCGAGACTGTTGAAGAGTTTGGAGACCAGACAAAGGGCCAACTTTGTCCGTATGGTGTCATGAAGGAGATGGGAGCTATGCAAATTGAATGGGTCATGATCATCGTCGTCGTCGTCGTCGCCAGTTGTGTGGAGACGTTGAGCGTGGACGCATGGCCTTACGGCTGACGCAAAGATTTGACGCCAGATCTCTACAGGCAAAGAATTGTACATCTTCGGAAGCCTGAGCTGGTTCGCTGGCCGTGGCCGTGGTTACCGGAGGGGGAGAGCGCCTTGACGCCGGAACACGGGAACGCACGGGAATGAGTTAGATTTGAATAAAATAATAAAATAAAATGAGGAGTAGGGCTGAAGACGTGGACTAGAACCACTGTTACCATTTACTATTATCCACTATCCCCGCACCGCCCGCACCCAATCATCGACCAAACATGAAACCAAACACTGCCACTCACGAGGTGTGGATCAATCTGACCCACCTCAACCCTCGAAAATACATCTGATTGAGATGGGAAGCCCCATATTTACTGGTTCAAACGGTCACTGGCTCGTTGGCTGCCGTCTATCATCCTGCGGAGTTTCCTTTTTATCCGGAGAAGTGGTGATTATTTGGTGACTTGCTATGGTGATTATTTAAAAATGAACTTGAGTACATGAGTGCTGGACTCCAAATTAATTGAATGCTGTGACGCCGTGGACCGTGCGCATCGTCAGGGTGTGGTTGAGGACAAATACAAACTGCAACACTTGATCCCGCCCGCTGCCACTAGTTCTGCGTCGCAGATAACCTAGGGCCCCGCCCGACCTTTTTTTTCTAGCATTTGGTAATGTGCTATGCACGACCACCGCACTTGTCAAACGTCTCCTGCCCTTGAACAACAAAAGTAAACGCCGCCCCTAGCTTGAACCAAAATTCGAGATATCACAGATGTATAAAGCTATCCACTACTTCAAGGTTCCCCACATCAGAAAACGATTTTCGAGAAGTCCTTGGCATGGGCCCTTATTCCTGGGCATGCCACCAACTCGGACATTTCCGTGGATATACTGTAAACCTGACTTCAACAAGGCCGCCCCCCTCGATTGCAGTAAATCGGCGAATGTAATTGTTCGAGCAGGCGCGGGAGACCTATGGGACGTCATTGCGACCAAAATTAATGAAGAACAAAGCGCCATCGCGTTCACAGAAATCATCGGCGCTCTGGCCGAGAGCACCCTTCCTGATTTACATCCCAGCGCACGCTACCACCCATTCTCTGGACCTCCCACACGGCCTCCCGGTAACACCCCGCTCTCGCCAGCTCGCACAGTCCAAAGTGGACCCGTACCGCATTCCACGATCGTACACGCCACTGCGTCCGATCCTGTGTCCAAGGCAGAGGCTCTTGCTCGAGATCCCTAACTCGGGCGCGCCGCGGCCACGCAGATGGCAGGTCTGAGGCTGCCATCGCTGCGGTCATGCCCCTCCTTCGTCAGCTTAGGACGACTTTGAGAGCGCTTGAGAGGGATGGGTCTGCGGCACTAGGGTCGCCCTTGGCCGGGGACGAGCTGGTGCTGTACAATGTGACAATGGAGGTCGCTTCTGTTCGAGCTGAGCTCGAACGGTTTGCTCGGAGTTGTCCTGTACTTACTCGACATCTCTCCCCAACGCTGTTAACAGAGGATGAAGATGATGAAGATGACCAGCATTGACTTGTACACCACCTTCAACACAGGGGCGCTGCCGTCCACGTGTTTGCTTTGTGTCTCAGTTTGAACTATGGTATAGGGCTCACCCCGTTAATCGAGCAATACACGTATGACTTTGATTGAGATGCTTGTACAATAGTCGAAACGATCTAGAGTGAGCACGGCGTTACAGTGGATGGGTCAAGTACAAGCAGAAACCCCGCATTCAAATTTCAATCGTGGATCGGTCGAGACATTGACGATCTGGGACAGCACCTGCTCTTCAATACTTAGGATCTGGAACGCACGATCGGAGTATGGTGATGTGTTTCAGTGCGGGGAGCCCGCCATTGAACAGCCGCTTGTAGTTTGCCTCCCAGAGGCGCCGCAATACTGCTGGCATGTCGTTGGGACGCAACTCGACAATGGACCTGAGACGGCGGGAGATGAGGTTATAGACGTGTGTGAGCTTCGTGTGCTGGATTGCATTGATGCGGACCATGAATGGGTCGTATTTGAGCGTTGTCAGATTCGTACAGCAGTCGATGAGCAGGAGGGGCATTTCAACAGTAGAAGATGAGCGGCTGCTATCGTTGTCAATGTGGAGTGTGGTGATTTGCTTCGCGTGCCTTTGGATGAATAATCCAAGTGGACAGGACTCCAGCTCATGGATGTGACCATGAACGACCAAGGAGACGGTTTTCAATGCAGGAAAAATGAGGGTAGTTGGCGTGAAGGAGTCTATGGCACGAAGATAGGTAACACGGGGAAGTGTAAGAACGTGGGTAGACTTTATCGTTGTCGATCCGACGTGCGCTACGGAAATATGGCATATATTTTCCAACACTGTAATAGGAATGTCTTCCAACATGCGTTGGGTGTCCCATCCCCAACCAATGGCTTGCACACCTCGGGGGAAGGAACGACAAACCAACATGACTTGATCGGGGCTGAGATCTCGATGGACCATCGCCGCTTCGAAGCGCAAGAGACGGAGGTTGACACATTTGGATAGGAGGTGAGTGAGAAGAGGGACCAAGCCGCCCATTCCGAAAGAAAAGCGGAGGTGCAGGACTTTAGTCCACCAAAATTTGTTCGTACTTCCTGTATCTAGAGAGTAGTTGTTTATGTCGGTGATATGGACACTCTCGTAGAGGAATTCAGTGGCGAGACTGTTGAAGGGTTTGGAGACCAGACAAAGGGCCAACTTTGTCCGTATGGTGTCATGAAGGAGATGGGAGCTATGCAAATTAAATGGGTCATCATCGTCATCATCGTCGTTGTCGCCTGTTGTGTGAAGACGTTGAGCGTGGACGCATGGCCTTACGGCTGCGGCGAAGATTTGGCGCCAGATCTCTACTGGCAAAGGATTGCACATCTTGGAAAGCCCGAGCTGGTTCGCTGGCCGTGGCCTTGGTTATCGGAGGCGCGCCTTGACGTCGGGACACGGGAACGCACGGGAATGAGTTAGGTTTGAATGAAATAATGAAATAAAACGAGGAGTAGGACTGAAGACGTGAACTAGAACCACTGTTACCATTTACTATTCAATCCACTATCCACGTATCCACTATACCCATTCACCGACCAAACATGAAACCAAATACTGCCACTGACGAGGTGTGGATTGATCTGAGCCACCTCAACCCTCGAAAGTACATCCGATTGAGATGGAAAGCCCCATATTCACTGGTTCAAACGGTCGCTGGCTCGTTGGCTGTCGTCTATCATCCTGCGGAGTTTGCTTTTTATCCGGAGAGTGGTGATTATTTGGTGACTTGCTATGTTCATTGTTTAAAAATGAACTTGAGTACACGAGTGTTGGACTCCAAATTAATCGGATGCTGTGACACAGTGGACCGTGCACAAACCCCGGGCAGGCACCATGGGTTCCATCCCACGGCCTACGGCCTATGGGTCGCTACCAGACCCAAACGACCTAACTCAGACTGTGCGCTGATAGCGGTTCGAACACGCCCAATTTTAATTTTGCCGGTTCCATCGTCGTTTGGCTGACATGTGCAATGGGCAATGTGCAATGGGATTTGGAATTATTGTGACACCTGCAATAGAATACCGATACTGACGACCTGACGACCCCTACCCGGAAGAGGTTGACCTGCCGACCTCGGGTTCTCTTGTTAATTCTCCGGCTTGAGAGAAGGGCCTTCTCACGACTATGTGCCCCGGAACCGCGGGTACCCACGAGGACGGGGAATACCGATATTCATCTGCGACACCCTAGAGAGTACGAGGCAGGAGACACTCATGGTTGAAGTGGCTTTCTGGCTGGAATAAAGGTTGGATACTGAACGCCTCTGAACACCCGTTGCAGCGGTGACACCTCCGCGGTTCCTTTCGCTCACACTATGCTCGACGACATTAGTGACTAGCTTTCCACCGTCAACAACTGTCCGGAACATCTCAGGAATCGGCTTCTCAGTAAAGACCCCCATATCTTCTCCTTCAACAGGGAGGCTGATATCGATCGCACTGCACTTGGCCGTTATGATCTCTACACCCGAGCACGACTTCGACAAGAAAATCTGGCCAGAATCGGTGGTATCGACCTGGATGGTCGAAGCAGTGCCAATGACTTGCAAGGCGAATGATCCAGAGTTGGTTATGGAGATGCCGGAGATAACAGAGTCGACCAGCAGTGACGTCTTCTGACAGTTGGCCACAGAACTCGCTTTAGGGTGTTTTCCGACATAATTGTGATGACGGCCTACTCATGGAGATAGCGTTGACTTTGCCTTTGACCTGAATGACTGAATTCTTGCAGCCGAATACGTTGACGACTTGATTCCTTTCAACCCCCTCCTGCATGAACCAAACGCCATGAAAAAATTGAGGCATCCAGGAAGACTGTCGGAATATTGTTGTTCTCGTCATAGTAGGTACGGTTTGGGTTTAACTACGGTTCCTTAATATCGGTTATATGCAGGGTTACAGGTCCGTTTCCGTATATTCTGACACTGGTTTCATGTGTGGCTCGGCTATTATTACTATATAAGTAGTCCTACCGTAGAAGTAGATAGTATACAACGAAGTAAGGGAGTTTCATTTTCCGTCAAAGACTTCAGGCCAGCCACTTAGTGCCGTCCAATTCAAGCTTGGCAGGCTTATTTGCTTGTAATGCCACCGGTTTCTTGGGTTTCGGAGGAGTCTTGGCACTGACTTTGGGAAGTTTAGTCAAAGCGCTTGATGGTAGAGGTACACTTACCAGGACCCGAAGGAACGACCTCATTCCCTCGCAGCGATGGGTCCTTGTGTGTCATTTGCGAAGGATCGACCTTCCTCAGTCCCTTGGTGGTTGTTAAAAGTGTTTTTCTTATTCCGTCATGTACTGGTGCATGTATCGGCTCGATGCTGGTCGTTGTTATTGTGTGGTTAATAAAGACTCGCCGTTTGTCGCCGTCCACTTCGTTGCCTTCGTCGTGGTTCCTGTTGATGCCCGCTTCGTTGGGGTGCCTGTTGTTAGCGTCATCATGTCTTGGTGTTCGCATAAATTGCGCGTCGTTCGCACCTGTGTTTAAAAGTGGTCTCAGTCACTTTGTTGATTTCAGCAAAGACAGCAGCAGGCCCTGCCGGTGTCGTGCGAGCCGTTAGAGGAGGGGGTCTGGTGGTGGAGGGGGAGCGGCAGAGGAGCCGGTAGAGGGACCATCTAGTTTGAAGTCTGCAACGGACCCGCCCTGTTTATAAGTAATGGGACTTGTAATGCTCCTTAGTGGTATTACTGACCTTGGGGTTCCATGCAAGGGCCATCTTGGGATACTCGTTTACATATTTTGCGAGCTCATCAATCAAACCGAGGAAGGACCGGACCCACCCGACGTGTCTAGGGCCCCTGGGTTGCTGGTCAGCTTCGGGGCGTTGTGCTGAGGAACGTCGGGACTCACTCGTTCTCGTAATCTTTGATCACTCGATTCGCGTGATACTCAGCGGCCACTTTCTGTTCCTTGATAAATGCGCCTGGTGCACTGGGCTGTAGTGCATGAATCAGAGGTCAATCGAAATGACCTGCAAGTGACGGACCAATTGGATCCATCCCACACAACCGATACCGTCCTTTACGACCTGGAAATGAAGGCCAAACTCCCTATAACTCCGATTTCTATCCTTCATCCTTCATCATTGGCTGCAGTAATCGGCGCATTTCTGCGACGTTGGGTTTCTTGCAAGCAGCAGCGCATAGGACGATTGACCGATTGACAACAAACACGTTGGGTACCATCTCTGCCTGAGGCTCTTCAAAAGGCATCCTCCTTAGGACGGGGCGGCCTACCTGTTCGACTAGGGCCCATAACTAAGTTCTTTAGTGAGATTGAGAAAGTATTTCAGCTTAGTTTTGATTATTCTCTCGTCAGAAGCTGATACGCTTGCAGGAACTGCGTCCGGAGCAGCGCCTACTGATGAAGCCACTCCTGCGACGACCACAGCGTTTGGGTGGTAGGAGAGGCTGGAGAGGCCGCCAACGCTCTGTGTGAGGCAGGGGATGTTGCTTGAGGAGCGTCTGAACAAGATGCTTGTGCTGCAGCAATGTCCTCCAGCCTCGACGTCGCGGCTAGAAAACGAATATTGCCTCCGGTAGTCAGTATCTACCTCTTTATGATCGTCGCAAGCGTGCTCAAGCCTTGCGTGCTCATCGTCAGGGTGTGGTTGAGGACGAATACAAACTGCAACACTTGATCCCGCCGGCTGCCAGTAGTCCTGCGCCGCAGATAACCTAGGACGCCGCCCCACTGTAGTCATTACCTTTATTTTCTAGCATTTGATAATGTGCCGCGTACGAGCACCGTACTTATCAAACGCCTCCCGCCCTTAATTGCGTAACAAAAGTAAACGCCCCTTGGAACCAAAAATCTATATATATCACAGATGTGTAAAGCTATCCACCACCTCAAGGTTCTCCACATCAGAAAACGATTTTCGCGAGGTCGTTGACGTGGACCTTTATTCCTGGGAATGCCACCACTGTAAATCTGACTTCGACAAGGCCGCTCTCCTCAATTGCAGTAAATCTAGTCGTTCGAGCAGGCGTGAGAGACCTATGGGACGTCATCGCGACCAAATTAATGAAGAACAAAGTGCCATTGCGTTCACAGAAATCATCGGCGTTCTGGCCGAGAGCATCCTTCCTGATTCACTTCCCGGCGAACGCTACGATCCATTCTCCGGACCTCCCACACGGCCTCCCAGTGACACCTCGCTCTTGCCAGCTCGCACAGTCCAAAGTAGACTGCCGATCCACGCCGAACCGCATTCCACGCAGAGGCTCTGGAGGAGGTCGCATTCTCCTGCATCACCCAGCTGCTCGAGATTCCCAACTCGCGGCTGCACAACGCAGATGGCAGGTCTGAGGCTGCCGTCGCTGCGGTCATGCCTCTCCTTCGTGAGCTTAGGACGACTTTGAGAGCGCTTGAGAGGGACGGGGTCTATGGCGCTAGGGTCGCCCTTGACCGGGACGAGCTGATGCTGTACAATGCGCGGAGCTTGAACGGCCTGCTCGGAGTTGTCCTGTACTTACTCGACATCGCTCCCCAACGCCGTTAACAGAGGATGAAGCTGATGAAGATGACCAGCATTGACTTGTACATCACCTTCAACACAAGTAAATGCGAAGGGCTCTGGTACCGCCGCCGTCCATGTGTTATTATGGTACAGGGCTCATCCCGTTAATCGAGCAATACACGCATGGCTGTTGATTGAGATGCATTTACTATGATCGAAACGAACTAGGAGTGAACACGGTGTTACAGTGGAGTGGGTCAAGTACAAGCAGAAACCCCACATTCAAATTTCAATCGCGGATCGGTCGAAGCATTGACGATCTGGGACAGCACCTGCTCTTCAAAGGGATCCAGAACGCACGATCGGAGTATGGTGATGTGTTTCAGTGCGGGGAGCCCGCCATTGA
>Ga0307515_10018734_pt1 | contig 12497 bp, 9 predicted proteins | sample 17_EM_MG_FD_194513 | JGI IMG/M metagenome (GOLD analysis project Ga0307515, IMG submission 194513) | Populus trichocarpa ectomycorrhiza microbial communities from riparian zone in the Pacific Northwest, United States - 17_EM | ecosystem: Host-associated > Plants > Roots > Unclassified | place... | reverse complement strand
CGGCAAGTCGGGCGACTGGCGGGCGGAGTAGCGCTCAGGGCGGGAGGCAGGCCTTCGCGAGCTCGATCAGGCGGTCGGCGCCGTCTGCGTCGGTGACGTCGATGCGCTCGAAATCCTCGCTCGCGACGCGGATGTCGGCGAACAGGCCCTTGGGATCCTGGTGGAAATGCAGGAAGGCGCGGGACTTTCGGTAGAAGGTCCCGCGGGCCTTCTCGGTCAGGCCGGGCAGGTCACGAACCCGCGCGATCAGGGGCTCCAGGCGGTCCAGCGCCTCCGGACCCGCGTGTTTCATCAGAACCGCCGCGCCAGGGCGGGTTGGCCGTTCCGCGTCGCCATGATCTCGCCGATCACCGCCACCGCCACCTCGAAGGGGGCCTTGCCGCCGAGGTCCAGGCCGATCGGCGCGCGCAGCTTCCGAAGGTCCGCCTCGCTGACGCCCGCCTCCCGCAGGCGGTCCAGTCGTTCGCCCAAGCGTCGCCGGGCGCCCAGCAGGCCGACATAGGGGGCGGGCGAGGGCAGGGCGGCCAGCAGGCCGGCGTGGTCGACATCCAGGTCGTGGCCGCAGATCGCCACCGCCGTCCACGGGTCCAGGCCGATGGCCGCCAGGGCCGACGCCACCTCGTCGCGGCGGTAGGCGACGCCGGCCAGGGGCGGCGGAGCCAGCGGGCCCTTGGGCCGCACCAGGGTGGTCTCGAAGCCCGACTGCGCCCCCAGCCCCGCGACAGCCAGGGCGGTCGGGTCGCCGCCCAGCACCACCAGCCGGGGCGGCGGATCGAATCGGCGGGAAAAGGCCTCGGGCCAGGTCTCGGGCGGCGCGTCCGCCGGACCGCAGGCGCGGCGCCGACCGTCGCTGGTCCAGGTCGCGGGAAGCCGCGCCGCCGCCAGAGCCAGCAGGTCGCGGGCCGCCGTGTCGTCCGGGGTGATTCGCTCGACCAGGATCTCGATTTGCGCGCCGCACAGCAGGCGGATGTCCGGCCAGGGACTGCCCTCGCCATAGACCAGCCGCCGGGGCTGGCCGTCGGCCATGCAGGCCCGCGCATGGTCTTCCACATCGGCCTCGATGCAGCCGCCCGACAGGAAGCCAGCCCGGCTGTTCTCGCCGAACACCATCTGGGTCCCGACCGGCCTGGGCCCGCCGTCGCCAAGGGAAATGATCGTCGCCAGGCCAGCCGGACCGTATTTCAGGGCGTCGGCGAGTGCCGGCCGCATGTCGTCCGCCAGACCGTGGACAGGCCAGTCAGAGGGCTCTGTCGCGAGGTCGGAAGGCACGTCGATGTCGGCGTGATCGGGCAGGTTCATTGCCAAGCATGTTAACCCCTCGGCAAGGTTCCAGAAACGCCTTCTTCAAACCTTGGGGCGTACGTTTCCCGACACTGGTCTTCAGTCCGCACGGATTTCCATGTCGCTCGCCGTCACCAAGCTTGGTCTTGCCGCCGCCCAATTCGGGCTGGATGGCATGAGTGCGTCGCCTCGCGCTCGCACGCCGGAGACCGAAGCGCGCGACATCCTGACCATCGCCGCCCGCGCTCATCTGTCGGTGCTGGACGTCTCGGGGAACTACGGCCGCGCCGAGCAGGTGCTGGGCGATCTGATCCCGCGTCCCGTGCCGTTCCGCGTCACCCTGTCGGCGGCCCGCGCCGATCGCGGTCCCGACTTCGTCGAGGCCGAGGCCCGCGCCTCCTTGCGCCGCCTGGGGCTGGAACGCGCCGACGCCATCATCGTCCCCTCGCCTTCGGAACTGTTCGGCCCGCACGGCGCCGCCGTCTGGGACCGCCTGGCCCGCCTGCGCGACGAAGGCCTGTTCGCCAAGATCGGCGTCGCGGCCCATGCCAGCGACGATCCGGTGGGCGTGGCCCGCCGCTTCAAGCCCGACATTCTTCAGGCCCCCGCGTCCTTGCTCGACCAGCGCCTGCTGGCCGACGGCTCGCTGGCCCGCATCGCCGGCCTGGGGATCGAGGTGCAGCTGCGCTCGATCTTCCTCAACGGCCTGCTGTTCCTGCCGCCCGATCGCGTCCCCGCCCAGCTGAAGGGGGCCTCGGGCCGCCTGTCGAAGGTGCGCCGGATGATCGCCGAAGGCCGTTCCGATCCGCTGCAGGCCGCGCTGGGGTTCGCCCTGTCGCGTGTCGAAGCCAGCGCCGTCCTGGTGGGCGTCACCTCGGCCGCCGAGCTTTCGGCCGTGGTCGCCGCCGCCTCCAGCCCGCCCCCCGATCTCGATTGGGACGACATGGCCATCGACGATCCGGTGGCCCTGGACCCGCGACGTTGGGTCGCCTGACGATCAGGCGAATCACACCTCAGCCTCGAAGAAGCGCTGAGTAATAAGAGAGGGAGCCAACGCCATGATCCTCGCCGTCGTCCAGGCCCGCATGGGCTCCAAGCGTCTGCCCGGCAAGGCTGTCGCCACCCTCCAGGGCCAGCCGATGATCCTGCGCCAGCTGGAGCGGCTGCGCGGCGCCCGGCGCCTGAACAAGATCATTGTCGCCACCAGCAGCGACGCCGCCGACGACGGCCTGGCCGGCCTGGTGGTGTCGCGCGGCTATGCCGTGCACCGCGGCTCCGGCAGCGACATTCTCGATCGCATCGCCCGCTGCGCCGAGGCCGCCGGCCCGGTCAGCCACATCGTCCGGATCAAGGGCGACGCGCCCTTCGTCGATCCGGCGGTGATCGACGAGGCCGTCCGCCTGGCCCAGTCCAGCGGCGCGGCCTATACCTCCAATCGCGTTCAGCGCACCTTTCCGGCCGGTCTCGAGGTCGAGGTGATCACCGTCGAGGCTCTGCGCGCCGCCGCCGCCGAGGCTCGCGACCCGCTGGCCCTGATCTCGCCGACCGCCGCCATTCGCGAGCAGCCTGACCGCTTCCGCCAGGCCCATCTGAAGGGCCATCGCGACTGGTCGCACTATGACTGGCGGGTCAAGACCCCGGCCGACCTGGCCTTCGCGCGCGGCGTCTACGACGCGCTGTACCAAGCCGATCCCGGCTTCTCGATGCACGACGTGCTGGACCTGGTGGAAAGCCACCAGGATCTGGGGCGCTTCGCCGCCTAGAGCAAGTCGCAAGACCTGCTCTAGGTCTTTGTTTTCGCATCGTTTTGCGGAAAACCGGCATCCACTTTTCCGCACGATGCTTTTGCCCCCCCAGCCTTCGGGCTGACCCAACCCCGTCCCACAACCTCGATCACGGAGCTACAGATGAAGAAGTTCGGTCTTATCGTCGCCCTCTCGGCGCTCCTGCCGGTGACGGCCCTGGTCAGCGCCGGCGCCGCCGTCGCCGCCGAGTCCGCCCTGTCCAAAGCCCTTGTCGGCAAGCTGCTCTACGACATCGACGGCAAGAAGCTGGCCCCGATCTACAAGCTGGATGAAAAGGGCGTTCCTCAGATCCTGCTCGACGGCAAGGTCATCACGGTGCCGATGTCGACCCTGACCGAGGTCGACGGCAAGTTCACCACCAAGCTGACCAAGCGCGACCTGATGACCTCCTGATCCTGATGGGGGACAGGCGCACGCGCCTGTCCCCCACTTCAGACATGGCTTCTCGCTCACGCGCCGAAGGCTGCGATGGGATGGGAAGGGTGCGAAGCGCCCGGGCCTCGCCCGGAGTAGCTTTGATTTGAATACCGTTTCGACGAAGATGAGCGCTCCGCGTGGACCGTTTTCCAGAAGCCTTCGGATCGCGGATTTTTAACCCGCTCCGATAGAGGCCCCCGACGGGCAGGACGTTGGCGCGTCCTGGACCATGCGGGCGATTTCAGCCCGCATCTTTCGCGTCCGCCGATCCTTCACCGCCTGGGTTTCGTCCCGTGTTTCAGGGAAACCTGCCCAGGACCGTCGCGAAGTCTGTCACTCAAGACCACCGACAAACGCTTCCCGCTCGACCACTCCCGAAAGCCGCAACGGTCGCCGTACGTGCGCCCTTCCCGTGCTTTCAGGTGAGAAGCAGTATGCGGCACGTCGGGAGAGTGGGGATAAGTTCGGTCGAGAAAATCTAGAGCGTTGAAATCGCTGGTCTCGATTCGCTATCCGCCGAGCATCGACGCCCCGCCGGGGACATGTACTCACGACAAAGTCCCCGCAAATCGATCCCGGAACGTGGGGTGAGTACGTGTCCCCACCGTCACCACGGCGCCGGATCTTCTTTCCGAACAGGGGCGTCAAACCCGAACTCAGCGGACGACGAAGGGGACACGCACTCACATCGAGCGCCTCGCGAACTCGGCCAGGCTCTGCCGTGAGAGCATGTCCCCGATTGAGGGTCGCCCCCCTTACGCCCACGCCCCATACGGATCCACCGACGTCTTGCCCAGCGCCTCGGCCACGGCCGGGTGGGTCAATTCTCCAGCCAGGACGTTGAGGCCCTTGGCCAGGTGGATGTTGGACTTCAGCGCATCCAGGCCGTGGTCGGCCAGGGCCAGGCCGAAGGGCAGGGTGGCGTTGCCCAGGGCCTCGGACGAGGTGCGCGGGGCGGCGCCAGGCATGTTGGCCACGCAATAGTGGACGACGCCGTCGACCGTGTAGGTCGGCTCGGCATGGGTGGTCGGGTGGCTGGTCTCGAAACAGCCGCCCTGGTCGATCGACACGTCGACCAGCACCGAGCCCGGCTTCATCTGCTTCAGGTGCTCGCGCTTGACCAGTTTGGGCGCGGCGGCCCCGGCGGTCAGCACCGCGCCGATGATCACGTCGGCCTTGAGGATCTCGTCCTCGACGGCGGCGATCGTCGAATAGCGGGTGAGAATGCGGCCCTGATAAAGGTCGTCCAGCTCGCGCATGCGGGGGATCGAGCGTTCCAGCACCACCACCTCGGCGCCGAGGCCGGCGGCCATGCGGGCGGCGTTGGAGCCGACCACGCCGCCGCCCAGCACGGCGACCCGGGCCGGGGGCACGCCGGGCACGCCGCAGAGCAGCAGGCCCATGCCGCCGTTGTGCTTGAGCAGGGTCTCGGCGGCGCTGAACACCGCGATGCGGCCGGCCACTTCCGACATCGGGGCCAGCAGCGGCAGGCCGCCTCGGGCGTCGGTGACGGTCTCATAGGCGATGGCCGCGCAGCCCGAGGCCAGCAGGCCCTCGGTCTGGGCCGGATCGGGCGCCAGGTGGAGATAGGTGAACAGGATGTGGCGGGGCGTCAGGCGCTCCCACTCGATCTTCTGGGGCTCCTTGACCTTGATGATCAGCTCGGCGCCCGCGAACACCGCGTCGGCGTCGGGCGCGATGGTCGCCCCGGCCTTGACATAGAGGTCGTCGCCATAGCCGGCCCCAAGGCCCGCGCCGGTCTGGACCAGCACCGAATGACCATGACCCACATACTCGCGCACGGCGGTGGGGGTCAGGCCAACCCGGTGTTCGCCCGGTTTGATCTCGGATGGCACGCCAACGCGCATGATCGTCTCCTCCAAAGGGTCTTTGAGGCTGGTTTACGCCTGAGTGAACGCAGGTTCCTGGGGGATTTCGTGCGTCGGTAACTGTGGTATGCAGGATTCCATCGCGATGGAGCCTTTCCGTTGAAGAAACCTGCGGCCGACCTCGACACCTTCGATCGCAAGCTGCTGACCCTGCTCCAGAGGAAGGGCCGGGCCAGCTATGTGGAAATGGCCGAGGCGGTGAATCTTTCCGAATCCGCCTGTCTGCGTCGGGTGAAGGCGCTGGAGGAGGCCGGGGTGATCGGGCGCTATGCGGCCGTGATCGACGAGCGGGCCGTGGGCCTGCCGCTCAGCGTCTTCGTCACCGTCACCCTGTCGTCCCAGGCCGAGGCGACGCTCAGCGCCTTCGAGAAGGCCATCGCCAATGTGCGGGAAGTGGCCGAGTGCTACCTGATGACCGGCGGCTCGGACTATCTGCTGCGTCTGGTGGTGGCCGATGTCGACGACCTGGAGCGGGTGCACGCCCAGGGCCTGACCCGCATTCCCGGCGTGGTGCGGGTCAGCTCGTCGATCGCCATGCGCACCGTGGTCAAACGTGTCGAATTGCCGCTTTGAAAGAACCGCAGCGTTGCTTTGTGGTTAACCTTCGCCTGCCACGAGTAGGGCTGAGCTGAATCGCTGTTCTTGTCGGGGGATGAGATGGTTTCGAGACGCATGCTGCTGGGCGCCCTGGGCGCTGGCCTCGCCGTGCCCGTCCTGGCCTGGGCCGAGGGCGACGCGCCGTCGATCCTGACCCGCAAGGGCCGCCGCACGCGCCGGGCGCTGAAGACCCAGCCCACGGACAAGGCGGCGCTGGACAAGGCCCTGGCCCAGGTCAAGCCGCTGGAAGGCGCCGAACCGGTCGAGGCCGTGCATGTCGAGCCGCCCCGGGTCAGCCCCGACGAGGCCCTGGGCCGCCTCAAGCACGGCAACGACATCTTCTCGCGCGGCGGGGCCAGCATCGCCCTGCCGGGCGCGGCGCGCATCGCCGAACTGGCCAAGGGCCAGAAGCCCTTCGCGGTGATCGTCGGCTGCAGCGACAGCCGCACCGCGCCGGAACTGATCTTCGACTGCAATCTGGGCGAACTGTTCGTGGTCCGCGTGGCCGGCTCGACCGTCGGCCAGGAGGGCCTGGGCTCGATCGTCTATGCGGTCGAACACCTTGGCGCGCCGCTGGTCGTCGTGCTGGGCCACACCAGGTGCGGCGCCGTGGGCGCGGCCGTCGACGTGGCCACCAAGCATGTCGACCTGCGCGGCGCGTTGCTGAACATGGTGCTGCCGATCATCCCCGCCGTGCTCGAGGCCCAGGACAAGCACCCCGCCGACCTGCAGGACGCCGCCATCCGCCAGAACGTCCGCGACACCGCCGCCCGCCTGAAGGTGGCCGACGGCCTGCTGGCCGAGAAGCTGGCCGAGGGGCGCCTGAAGATCCTGTCGGCGACTTATGATCTCTCGACCGGCCAGGTGGCGTTCGACGCCTAGCCTTTTCCTTGCGGGAGAAGGTGGCCCGAAGGGCCGGATGAGGGGTCGAAAGACCTTTCCGGACGGGCTGGCGCGACCCCTCACCCGACCTCGCTCCGCGAGGCCGCCCTCTCCCGCAAGGGGAGAGGGATCATCGCCGTTGACCCCTTGCCCGGCTTAGGTTCAAGTCCCCCCAACACGCTAAAGTTGGGAGACCAGGGATGTCTATGGACGAGACGCCGCCGGAAGGCGGTCACGAGCCCCAGACCTCCGCTCCCCAAAATCCGGTTGCCAAGGCCTCGCGCTGGGAAACCTTCAAGAGCAAGATTCCGCCTGGCCTGAAGTCGCCCCTGGTGGCGATCGGCGCGGCCGCCCTGGTCGTCGGGTTCGGCGGCGGTTTCGCGGTCGGCAAGGTCGCCGATTTCGGCTGGTTCGGCGGCAAGTCGGCCGCCACGGCCACCGCGCCCAAGGGCGAGGCCTGGTCGCTGTTCGGCAAGCCGCGCGGCGCCAACGCCCCGCGGCGCGGCATTCCCAAGCCCGAGGGCTTCGCGGTCTGGCAAAGCCGCATCGACAGCTCCGGCGCCGAGCCCATGGCCTGCGTCCGGATGAGCAAGCCGCTGGATCCGTCCAAGGCCTATGCCGATTTCGTGCTGATCTCGCCGGACCTGGGCCGCCAGCCGGCCGTGCGGGTCAAGGACGATGAGCTGTGTGTCGGCGGCGTCGGTTTCACCGACCATCGCCTCACCCTGCTGAAGGGCCTGCCCGGCAAGAACGGCGAGACCCTCGGCGCCAATGCCGATGTCGACTTCACGTTCGGCGAGAAGCCGCCCTATGTCGGCTTCGCCGGCGACGGCGTGATCCTGCCGCGCGAGGAGTCCGACGGCGTGGCGCTTGAGACCATGAACGTCTCCAAGCTGGCCATCGAGGTCTGGCGCGTCTCGGACCGCAACCTGGTGCGCAAGTCGATCAGCGCGCCCGATCCGTCGGGCGAGGGCGACTATGCCAGCGACTATGGCGACGACAGCCCCGACGACGAGGGCCGCCAGGTCTGGAAGGGCGTGATCGCCGTGCAGGGCGCGGCCGGCCAGAAGGCGACCACGGTCTTCCCGCTGGGCGCGGTGCTCAAGGAAATGAAGCCGGGCGGCTATGTGATCAAGGCGCGCGACGCCTCGGGCGGCCGCGATCCGGACGGCGAGGGCGACCCCACCCCGGCCCAGGCCCGCCGCTGGATCATGTTCACCGACATGGCGCTGATCGGTTATGACGGCGCCGAATCCCTGGACGTGGTGGTCCGCTCGCTGAAGACCGCCAAGACCCTGTCGGGCGTCCGCGTGGCCCTGGTGGCCAAGGACGGCGAGGACCTGGCCTCGGCCAAGAGCGACGCCGACGGCCGCGTGCGCTTCGCCCGCACCTTGCTCGACGGCGAGGGCGCCTCCCACGCCAAGATGGTCATGGCCTATGGCGACCAGGGCGACCTGGCGGTGCTGGACCTGGACCGCTCGCCGGTCGACCTGTCCAAGCAGGGCGTCGGCGGCCGCACCGAGTCCGACGGCGGTCGGGCGCTTTCCAGCGACATCGACGGCTATCTCTATGCCGACCGCGGCATCTATCGCCCCGGCGAGACCGTGCACCTGACGGCCATGGTCCGCGATCGCCTGGCCAAGGCGGTCAACGACCGCAAGGGCTATATCCTGGTCAAGCGGCCCTCGGGCGTGGAGTTCAAGCGCTACAATTTCAGCCGCGCCGACTCCGGCGCCGTGCTGGCCGACATCGCCCTGCCGCGCAGCGCGCCGCGCGGTCGCTGGACGGCGGTGCTGAAGATGGAGGGGTCGGACGCCGACGCCGGCTCGTTCAGCTTCAGCGTCGAGGACTTCGCCCCGCAACGGCTGGCGGTCACCGCCACGGGCCAGGAGTCCGTGCCGGTCGCGGCCGGCCAGGAGCGCAAGATCGACGTTTCGGCCCGCTTCCTCTACGGCGCGCCGGGCGCGGGCCTGCAGACCCAGGGCGAGGCGCGGCTGCGCACCGACACCGACCCCTTCCCGCAATACAAGGACTACGAATGGGGCGACGACCTGGCGCCCTTCGACGAGAAGTTCATCGAGCTGGGCACCACCGTCACCGACGGCGACGGCCACGCCATGCTGAACCTGGCCACGACCGAAGCCGGCGACACCGCCCAGCCGCTGGTGGCGGCGGTGACGGCCTCGGTGTTCGAGCCGGGCGGTCGTCCCGTGCGGGAAGGCCTGGAGCTGAAGGTGCGCGGCAAGCCCGTGTACTATGGCGTCAAGATCGAGCAGGGCGACGCCGGCAAGGGCGATCCGCCGGTCAGCCTGGAGATGATCGCGGTCAACGCCGCCGGCGCCCGCATCGCCTCGACGGCGACCTACACCCTGATCAGCGAGAACTGGAACTATGACTGGTTCCAGCAGGACGGTCGCTGGCAGTGGCGGCGCACCAGCCGCGACGCGGTGGTGGCCAAGACCTCGGTCAATATCGGCGCGGGCTCTCCCGCCCGCTTCAACCGCCGCCTGGGCTGGGGCGACTATCGCCTCGTCGTCGAGGGTCCTGACGGCTCCAAGACCGTGACCAAGTTCTCCTCGGGTTGGGGCTCGCCCGCCAAGGAAGGCGAGGCGCCCGACTTCGTGCGGGTCAGCGCCGGGACCAAGGCCTACAGCCAGGGCGACACGGTCGAACTGACCCTGAAGTCGCCCTATGCCGGCCAGGTCCAGGTGGCCGTCGCCACCGACCGGCTGATCGATTTCAAGACCCTCAGCGTCGGCGAGAACGGCACGACCGTGAAGCTGAAGACCTCGGCGGCCTGGGGCGGCGGGGCCTATGTGATGGTCACCGTCATCCAGCCGCGCGACCCGGTCAGCTCGCCCAAGCCCAAGCGGGCCCTGGGACTGATCTACGTGCCGCTCGACCCCAAGGGCCGCAAGCTGACGGTCGACATCGGCACGGCGGTGAAGATCGACTCCAAGGCCCCGGTCGAGGTGCCGATCAAGGTCAACGGCCTGGGCTTCGGCCAGAAGGCCAAGGTGACCATCGCCGCCGTGGACGAGGGCATCCTGCGCCTGACCCGCCAGGACAGCCCCGACCCTGCCAAGTGGTACTTCGGCAAGCGGGCGCTGACCCTGAACTATCGCGACGACTACGGCCGCCTGCTCGACCCCAATATGGGCGCGCCGGCCAATGTCAATTTCGGCGCCGACGAGCTGGGCGGCGAGGGCCTGACGGTGACGCCGATCAAGACCGTGGCCCTGTGGTCCGGGATCGTCGAGACCGGCATGGACGGCAAGGCGACGATCAAGCTGCCGGCCGCCGACTTCAACGGCGAGCTGCGGATCATGGCCGTGGCCTGGACCGACACCGCCGTCGGCTCGGGCTCCAAGCCCCTGACCGTGCGCCAACCGGTGGTGGCCGACCTCAACCTGCCGCGCTTCCTGGCCCCCGGCGACAAGCCGATGGCCACGCTGGAACTGCACAATGTCGAGGGCAAGCCCGGCGCCTATACCGTCGAGGCCTGGTCGACCAACGGCATCGCCGTGGCCTTCAAGAAGGTCATAACGCTGATCCTGGGCCAGCGGATCGCCGAGAAGATCCCCTTCCTGGCGCCCAACGTCACGGGCATCGGCAAGATCGGCTTCAAGGTCTCGGGCCCCGGCTTCCAGACCAGCAAGGACTATCCGATCCAGACCCGTCTGGGCTGGGGCGACGTGGTGCGCACGACGACCGAACTGCAGCAGCCGGGGATGAGCTATACGCCCGACTACCAGCTGCTGTCGGGCCTGGCGGCCGGCGACATCACGCTGCAGGTCAGCTATTCGCCGATCAAGGGTTTCGACCCCTCGGCGATCGCGGTGGCCCTGCAACGTTACCCCTACGGCTGCACCGAGCAGCTGGTCTCGACCGCCTATCCGCTGCTCTACGCCCAGAGCGTCTCCAACGATCCCAAGCTCAAGCGCAATCCCGCCATCCTGGCCGGGGCGGTGGGCAAGCTGCTGGATCGCCAGACGCTCGATGGGGCCTTCGGGCTCTGGCGGGTCGGCGACGGCGAGGCCGACGCCTGGCTGGGCGCCTACGCCACCGACTTCCTGGTCGAGGCCAAGGCGCAGGGCGTGGCCGTGCCGGACGAGGCGATGGACAAGGCGCTGAACGCCATGCGCCAGATCAGCCGTCCCGACGGCTGGAGCTCGGTCTCCTACCGCCTGGAATATCCGGAGTGGTGGGGCCGCTCGCCCGACGATTCCAAGAAGGCCACCGAACGCATGCGCCGTCGGGCCAGCGCCTACGCCCTCTATGTGATGGCCAAGGCCGGGCGCGGTGACCTGGCCCGCCTGCGCTGGTGGCACGACGTGCAGATGAAGGACGAGGACCAGCCCCTGGCCAAGGCCCAGGTGGCGGCGGGTCTGGCCCTGATGGGCGACCAGGCGCGAGCCCGCTCGGCCATGCGCCAGGCGGTCAAGTCGCTGGGCTGGCGTGACGACAGCGACTGGTACCAGAGCCCGCTGCGCGACGTGGCCGCGGTCACGGCCCTGGCGGCTCAAGCCGGCCAGATGGACGTGGCCCGCCAGCTGCAAGGCCGGCTGGAGAACGTGGTGCGTGATCCTGACAGCCTCAACACCCAGGAACAGGCCCAGCTGCTGTTCGCGGCCAGCCAGCTTCTGAAGGCTTCGGGTCCGATCACCATCGACGCCCAGGGCGCCACGGCCCTGCCGCCGGCCGGCGGGACTCCCCGCTGGGCGGTAGGCAAGCTGACCGACGCCCACTTCGTCAACCGGGGCAAGGGCGCGATATGGCGCACGGTCAGCGTGCGCGGCACGCCGATCGCCGCCCCCGGCGCCGAGGCCAACGGCCTGTCGGTGACCAAGCGGTTGTTCTCGATGAACGGCGGGGCGATCGACCCCAGCCAGATCCACCAGGGCGACCGGGTGATCGTGCTGGTCTCGGGTCAGTCGATGCAGGCCCGCTCGACCGCCCTGGTGGTCGACGACGCCCTGCCGGCCGGGTTCGAGATCGAGACCACCCTGGGCGCCGACGACGCCCAGAACGGTCCGTTCAAGTTCCTGGGCGAGCTGACCAATCCCGACGTCCAGGAAAGCCGCGACGACCGCTATATCGCCGCGCTCGACCTGGCGGGTGAGAAGCCGTTCGCCATGGCCTATGTGGCGCGGGCCGTGACGCCAGGCGAGTTCTTCCTGCCCGGGGCCGTGGCCAAGGACATGTACCGGCCGAGCCTCAACGCACGGTCGGAGGCTGGAAGGATCACCGTGGCGCCGGGGCAGTAGGGGGCTCTGACTTGCCCCCACCTGGCGGCTTCGCCGCCTGTCCGCCCCCATAGGGGGCGGAGCCTTCGCCGCGCGGCTCTTCCCCCTCTGGGGGAAGACGACCGCGAAGCGGTCCGTAGGGGGCAAGTATTCGCTGCATAGAGTCATGATCACCATCCCCCGCCTCACCCGCGCCCTGGTCGCCTTCGTCGCCCTCCAGGTCGTGCTGTTCGCCCTGAACGCCGCCTTCCCGCCGGACATGGCCCGCGCCAAGCGCTCCTCGCCCGTGGTGCTGGACCATCGCGGGACGTGGCTGCGCGCCTTGCCGGTCGAGAACGGCCGCTGGCGGGTGCGGGCTGACCTCGCGCGCACCGACCCGA
>Ga0307515_10018733_pt1 | contig 12498 bp, 17 predicted proteins | sample 17_EM_MG_FD_194513 | JGI IMG/M metagenome (GOLD analysis project Ga0307515, IMG submission 194513) | Populus trichocarpa ectomycorrhiza microbial communities from riparian zone in the Pacific Northwest, United States - 17_EM | ecosystem: Host-associated > Plants > Roots > Unclassified | place... | reverse complement strand
GCTGAAATGGGAACGGTAATCTGCCACCAATATTGATCTGCAACCAATATATTGGGTGGCGTTGACGCCGTCTTGGAGCCTTCCAAGCGGTGATCTTGTGTCTCAGCGCAGTGTCGGTAGTCGGTTACATATAAAGATCTTATTATCCCTCCTATATATATTAAAGTGGAATACTATAGCGCTAATTACAGCAATATCTACCGTAGGGGGGTTGTATAATAATAGGGGTATATAAAACCTTAGGGGCTTCTAGGATAAAGGCGTTGTTATTACTCCTTTTAGCTCCTATTACATCTTTTAGAGGTTATCCCTTATGTCCTATTAGTATGTTCTCTTCTATATTAGTTAAATCTATATAATTTAAACGTTATCTATATTACTATCTATCCTACTACTATAAGTAGAGTCTTTATTAACTATAGCGCTCTAGAGGAGTATCTCTATTACGTTGATTAGGCTCAGGGATGTTGAAACTCGGCTCGGGCTTGCAGCGCCAGTTACGGCTCTCCACCGCTCACTCTTAACGAATGCGAAGTCAACGAACGCGAAATCAGGTGATTCACAATGAAGCAAAACTCTAAATTTGATGAGGGCTGCTCTCGATATTGAGTGAATTGGTAGTGTTCATTATGCGAACCTACTTGTACCTATCTTCTATTGCGCCTGCGGACGATGCAGGGTACTTTCTTGGTGCTGTCATGAGTTCCGGGTGATCGTCATGGCTGGGGTATTGCAAATTTAGTACGATAGCGTTGAGGATTCCAAAGTCTACTCAAGGGTCCAATTGCGGAATTGAAACAGTAAAACAGCGAATCCGTTGCTTCGAAGGCGTAACATCAAGGAAATGAAGTTTGGTGCCTTTCAATATCAACGAATCATCCAATGATTGCTCGGGGTTCACGAAGAGAGGCCTTTCTGCGTAAGATTAACGGCTAGCTGAAAGTATTCTGCCAAGCCTCCATGTTTCCCGAAGATTAGCGATCTGTTGCCAAAACACCTGACTCCGTGACACCACATCGTTGCCTGCGCTAGACGTGGTGATTAATATATCCAGTTGCTGACTCTCCATCGACCCTCCAGACACTCTATCCGTGTAAACAGTTGTGGTGGGGGTTTCTACTGTGTTCTTGTCTGAGGATACCGAATTATCTGTCAAAATCACTATGCCCTCGAAATCCGACGAGCAACCCAGGAGAAGTGGCAGGACCACCAGGGTTCCAGAGAGATTGATAGAGGCACCGGCTAACCCTACAAAGCGACGAAGGAGGCTTCCAAAGCCTAAAAAGAGAGAGAATCGACCTACATTATCAACCCTCGAACAGCTCCCACCTGAGATCCTCCAAGAGATCTGCATCCTTAGCAACAACCATTTCTTCCCGGGTACAAGCCCTGCGCTCACATCAAAGCTCTCGTGCGAGTATATATACATGCACTTCTGCATCAACAGCTTCTTAAGATTTCCGTGGACTTACCCTCGGCCGTTAAATACAAAGTATCAGTCCTGGATCTTTGCTCGCCGCTGGATGACCTGGCCGATGTTCCAGAAATACGTAAACCGAGCCTACCATGCTTATATAGAAGAGTGGTGTAACGCCAGCATTTTAATAAAAAATTCGTGGGGGCGGCACATCCAGCTACCAATTATGCCACCAAAACTCAACCCATTAGACCACCTCTTCAGGAGCTACCCATATCTAGCCTATATAAGATGCCGGATACCTCCGAAACTGCTCCATGCGCCTTTCACTCCGGAAAATATTACGTTTTTGCGCTTCCTGATCACATTGCGGAACATGCACTTCTCCACTTTAGGCAAGAAGGGTTATAACTATCGCTGGGCATGGAGAGAGGCCCTCCATCTTGGGCATACGGAGATGGTGTCCCTGATGCTCTCTGAGCGGCTGCATGGTGTAGTTCGCCCGGGGCTCGAAGACCTGCAAAAGGTGATCAGGAAATCTCCTTGTCCAAAGGCCCTTCTCAAACTGCTCATTACAAGGATGATACGTAGGCAAGCTTTTGGTATCCAGGATGCATATAGAAGCACTTATATGTTCAATTATCCGTCCTTGGTGACGTTTGTGGAGGACGTAGTAAGAAAAGATGGAGAGAACCGCCATTGGCTCTTAGATTGGATAGCAAGGGCACAAGACTGGCAGAAAGCTGCGCCACTTTCGCCGACTATCACGAGAGCTAAGTATCTGGAGAGGTTTGATCTTGACGGAGGGAGTGAGGACCAGCCTGTTGCTATTGCACAGCTTGCAGGAAACAAGAGGAAGCGGCATGGCTCGGATACACTAAGCCTCCAACTCTAAAGGTAGATTTGAAGGGCGGGTTCATATGGTGCATCTTGTGGCAATATGGATATGCCAAGATGAGGGTTAGAAGATAATCTCACTGAGTGGCAAAACGCTCTGCCCTCCGGTTCTATGCGCTGATTCTATATCGGACTTAATGTTCACCCACGCTTCTTTTTCTCCTCTACCAGGTTGTCTCCCCTAACCTTTCGTCCATTTGGAAGTATCCTCTCCGTTTTTCTGGCTTCCCACAGCAAAAACGGATATAGAAGATCAGCCACCAACCCAACTCCCCACAGAAAAACCGAAAAAGGGGACATGAAGTATTCATGCGCCTTCCTCCAGTGATACCAACCCCAAGCGTAGTTTAAAACAAAGCCCAAAAGTGACCCTAGCGTTCTTGCCGCCCTATAGCCATGGAAGCAATCAGCAATCAAACCCTCATCTCACCCATTACCGTACAGCATTCGCCATAGGCGCATAAGTAAATAAAGGGCTTACCAGATCCCCCATCCCACGCCTCCCGAATGTCCTCTCACCATCAGCTGCGCCAAACTCGCAGTACTTAGATATGACTGACAGAACGCTACGCTCCAGTACCCTAGCTCTGTCGTATCAGGCCCCACCCGGCCCGTATAGAACTTTCCCTCCCTCTTACCCATATCATTATCAATCCACCACTTTGCAAACGTCCAATGGCCCACCAACGCTCCAGCAACTAACACCGTGAAAATCTTCCCCAAGTTGCGAGCAATGGCAGGGGAGTGTGACCACTCATGTTGGCCATATACAACAACGCAGTAGATCAGTCCGAGATCGAGGATTATCCATATGGTGAAGATGCTACGCTCGAGAGGCGTTTCTGCAACATAGAGCTCGAAGACTACTTCCCAGGCGAAGTTGAAGGCGAGCGCGAGAATGGGCATGCCATAGGAACGCGTGCGGAAGGAGGAGCAGACGAAAAGAATGTAGGTTATTGTCCAAAGAACTCCGCCGGCTTGGAGAAGGCTGTTAGACACGAGCTGGAAGTAGGCGGGGACGTAGGGGGTGGGACATCGTTGGAGTCCATTACAGACAATGAATCAGTCTGAAGAATGGGAGGATCTTTGGAAGGTTAATGTTGAGGAAGAACTTTAGTGATGGAGAAACATTAGGGGGCCTTATGGGCACAGAGGCTTTAGCGCTTATATAGGTTCTGGGACCGGAGAACTACATATTTTACTTTGCGCCTATGCTGCTGTAAGCTGTTAAACAGTTTAAAGCCCATTGATGTAGATACCCGGTTTATCATGGATACAATTGATGACTTCTCGTGGCTTATTCCTGGAGAGCTCTGTAAGACCCTGCCAAGCCACTAAAATATGCAAGGTCCAAGTCACTAGCCATCATGTCAACTTCAATATCGCGACATCGTATTCTCAGCTTCGTTTATATCTGCTTCAGCCATCCGCATGGCCTCTTCGGACGAGGAAGAAGAGGTCAGGCGAGCCATTGCCTTATCCCTTCAAGCAAACAGTGAACCAAATTCTCCAGCTGCCTCAGCTACCACAGCTTTAGTGTCTATTCAGAAACGGAGTGAAGATGCAGATGTTAGCACCCTCAAGACGCTTAAAGTCGAGCAGCGGGTTTCAATGCAGCCCCTTAAACGCTTGACACAGCAGCAGCACCAAACTCAGATAGGTATTTTTGGCCTCGATCGCAAGAGAATGGAACAAGAGCGTCTAGCAAGATCAAATCGAAAGAGACAGCGATCCATTTCTCCGCCCCCCCTTCGACGAGGTCAGGAGAGGCCAAAGAAGATGGTTGTACGAGAAGTAATCGATCTTGAAGCTGATTCTGAACCATCGCCTTTGCGGAATAGTACATTGAAATCACCATTGAATGATGCCTCTCGAAATATCTTTGAAAACGCTCAAGGAAAGACTACCCTGGTCCAACCGGACGAATTCACCTTTTTGGAATATCCTAAGGGAGCCGTCAAAAAGACCTGGGCTTTTGGGCACCCTAGAGAAAATGACATCAAGATTGAGGAGGTTCTCCGGAAAGATAAATTGAAGGTCGCGGTGCTTAGTGCTTTTGACTGGGACATAGACTGGGTTCTCAGCAAGCTCAATACACAGACGACCAAGATGATTTTCGTCATGCAGGCAAAGGGCAAGGAGGCTGCAAGTCATAAACCAAGGGATGTGGAATACGGACGAAAGCTAAATCTCGAATAGCAAGATCAATACCGTCAGGATGCGGCAGACATTACCAACCTTCGACTGTGCTTTCCTAACATGTCCGGCCAGATCAATTGCATGCACAGTAAATTGTAAGTTGATTGCATTTCATCCCTCTACCTTTTCCAGGGAATGATTGCTTCTTTTTTTCTAGCCCTCCTGGGCCGTTTATTCCTAGCTGCAAGTACCGTGGACGCTTGTACAGAGCATGCTGGCCTTCTGTATCTTGCAAAATACTCATTTACGGCCTATGTCCAATCCCGAAAATTCGAAACCCAATGCTCTACAACCACCCACTAACAACTCCTAGAATGCTTTTGTTTCAACAGACACATCTACGAATCGTTGTTCCTAGCGCAAATCTTAACAAACACGATTGGGGGGAAACAGGAGTTATGGAAAATGTGAGTCGCTCAGAATCCTATTTTCAATCTAGCTAAGACAAGGTAGTCGGTATTTTTGATCGACTTACCACGACACCCGAATGGTGAACACAGGTTGAGAGATGACCTAACATTCTTCGGGAAAGAGCTCATGCACTTTGTGGAGGCCAAAGGACTGGGACAAGAGGTGCAGACTGGTCTTCTGAAGTTTGATTTCTCGGAGACAAGTCATTTAGCATTCATCCATACAATGTAGGTGCCCTCCTGATCAAGATATGATGTCCTCTTTCCTAAAAATATGCAGTGGCGGATCTCATTTTGGTGACGACTTAAAAAGAACCGGAATCCCCGGTTTGGGCAGAGCAGTACGGGCTCTCAACCTCGAATCAGATGTCGAACTAGAGGTTGACTTTACGGCTTCTTCTATTGGATCCCTAAATGACACGTTCCTCAAAAACCTATACCTTGCTGCAAAGGGAGAGCAACCCCAGAAGATAATTTCCCGCAGCGCTCCAGAGAAACTACACAACAAATTTCGAATATATTTCCCGCTGCACCAAACTGTCTTAGCAAGCATTGGCGGTCCTCAAGTAAGTATCTTATTTGACAGTTCAATGAGTGTTGTGCAATTCTTAGCTTTCATGGCATATAACGAAGGATACCTACGACATACTGCAACTCTTGGCTGGGCAATTTCAATACTAGATTTACTGATACGCGGATTTCTAGTGTGCCGGTACAAACTGCTTACAAGCAGGCTACTACAATAACGCCAAATTTCCAAAGGATTGTATGCGCGACTACAAATCAACCAGAGTAGGGCTCCTTAGCCATAACAAGGTAATGGTCTCTAGAAAAACTCTTGGTGGTATTAATTTGACCACGGGTATAGATATTATTTGCTCGAGGTCACCACATCTCGAAGGAGACAAACCAGTCGATCCACGTTGCTTGGGCATATGTTGGAAGCGCGAACGTATCTGAAAGCGCATGGGGAAAGCTCCTCACCGACAAAAGCAAGAAAACCGAGAAACTTAACTGTCGGAACTGGGAATGCGGAGTCTTAATCGGCATTCCTCCTGGGCGCATTGATTTCTCCAGGACCCAAGAAGGGGAAACGCTGCCAATGGACGTCTTCAAGGGCTATATCGATGTGCCCTTTCAGTTTCCGGGTGAAGAGTACGGGTCAAAGAGGCCTTGGTTTTTCATGGAGCAGGAATGAATTAGCTGCACTGGCAAAACTTTGATTCTCAGTAGTATTGGGAGCCTTACAAGGCATTTCGATGGGGTTTGGATAGCTGCACTAAAGGCGGCGAAATTACGACACAAATTTCTTATCAATTCAAGACTATTGGCAGGCATACACGAAGCCATTGTATTAGAAGTATTGTCGGTGAGTAATGATAGAACATTGTATAGATAGAAGTACTGTTGAAGCTTCGTACTTCAGACAGTCGTCGGCCTATTTCCGAGGCAAATTCGGTAATTCGAATAGCAATTTTAGTCCTGGCTTACAGCTGTCGGTAATGTGGTGATAGATGCTGAAAGGCTCCAGAATAGGTATTGCAACTATCGCTGTGAAAAAGTTATAAAAAAAGGTATAAAAACCTAGTTTCTCGCAAGCACTTCCCGAATAGATGACGTGTGATGTTAAGTTAACCATGCGCCTATCATGGCACGGGACGACGGGCGGCTGAACCCTTGGAGCGGCTAAGCCAGCATCCGGACTTTGTAGGGCTACTATGCATCTTTGCGAAACATAATAAGAGTCTTACTCTACTGTTGTCGCTTCCTCCCATGAATTCTTGGGCCCTCGACGACTGCCTGTTTCAACAGCCGCCTCCTGGCTTTCATGGCTCATCCTAGCCTACCAGTAACCGTACCGCATAGTATTCTAGCAACCTCTCCCGTTCGCACTCAACCAAGCCTCGCGCAACGCAGGGATGTTCCCCTAAACCTCCTAGCCCTTATTATCTCATATGTGCGTACTTAATCTTCATGCATGAACACCCTTCTGCTCCGCAATTCCGCCCATTCCGAGCAATCGCTAACCCGAGTTTCTCCTAGGTCGATGATGTCGCAGATTTAGCCAGGCTCACGCGGACCTCGCGACTCCTGTATTACATGACCCTTCCGAAACTCTACGAGAACGTTACCCTCCATGCCTACGCGGAACTACGATATACCAATGGCAGGCCTGAAGGTTATGGCAGTGGGAGCCCCTTCTCCATGGGCCTCAACGCCCTAGTATCCAGAAATGTTGCCAACTACGTCCAAAGGTTCGGTCTAGTGGGGGAGTGGAGGGAGTCAGATATTGACGAGTATTCAAAAGGAAGGGTGCCGGATAACAGCATGATGTTGAACATAGCAATCCGCGCCGCGTTGGACAGAATGGAAAATCTCAAATCTTTCGGGTGAGATGAAGGGACCCCGGATCTCATCCTCATACCGTATACTAATACATGGAAGCTGGGAACTAAACACCAAACCCATGCAGACTATCTACCAAAGCCTGACTTCACGACTCTCTTTGGTATCCCTCACACTCCGCTTTCCTAGCAGACGCACCCCGCGACCCACCGTTATTATCCCTACTCTGCAGAATTTAAGGTCCCTCACAGTATACGACATCGATCCGCTCTGTTATCCAGATGATATATCCCTACTACTAGCTACATCTAAGGAGTTAGAAGATTTAAAGTTGCATTGGAGTCCTCGCATGCGCGACATTGGAGAAGAATCGGTGAGCATGATGACGTATTTCGGTCGTTGTCTCACCGCAAGACACACCATTCAGCTCAAACGTCTAGCCCTCTTCAATCTATACACGCGCAACAGTGGAGACTTCAATGCTTGCGTCGGCCACGAAGGACTTAGAGAGGTTACACTGATTAACTGTGTGGGCTCTGGAGATCCGATGACAGTATTTCTGGACGAGACATGGCGTATGAATCAACCTAGCGATATCCCCAAAAAGTTAAAGATGATGCGAAGCGATACGCTCGATCGTGCTAATGTAAGCATGCTGGCACGCTTCGAAGGGCTAGAAAGGATCTATCTAGTCAACGCGAAACGGAATTCACGGTCTAAATCGAACAGTGTAGTGGCCACACCAGCAACGCCATCACCATCCTCCTCCTCCTCACCTACCAATTGCCTACAGCAAGAGGTCATTAGCCTCGCATCAGATTACCTTGCAGCAATCCAATCGCATCATCGCACTATGCGCCACCTGCTGCTTTCGGATCAGTGGATACTTAGCCGCGACGTAGTACAGCGATTATTACAGAGCTGCCCGAAACTGGAGCAGTTAGGTGTGGCGATTGCTGTTCCTGAACTTTCATCCATACGCGAAATTATGCCTTTCGCTCCGCACCTCTTCGCCCTTAGGATTTTGGTTCGGCCCAGCTCGGAACTTTGGGAGGAAATCGAGTCCATGGACGATGAAATGCACGCATTTGTTATAAGCCAGGAATTATGGAAACCAGAGTATAAGAATCTGAAGTGGCTAGGTATGGCTGATCTAGTCTTTGAACTGGGAACGGTTGTAAGTATGGGGAAGAAGCGCGCCAAACCTGATGGCGAACCACGACCGATGCGGATTGTGAAACAAGTTCCCCGGGAAATGGTCAAGGATATTGAAATATGGAGTATGGACTCGTTTGACATGTGAGCGTCTTGATGCGATATCTTGGGCATGGCGTTTTTGTCTTAGAGACGGGAATACCAAAACATGGCGTTACTGGAAAATATCCTGTATTATGGGACTAGATTGGGCTCCCACGACCAAAAGAATCAGGCTTACCTACAATAATTGTCCGAAACATCTCAAAATGTTTTTTGCTCTCCATTTCTTTACATTGCTAGGCGGTCTGGCGCTCGGACTCGACACCGTCGATCGTGGCGAAGCCATTTCAGCCCCATCCGTTGACCTTGCATCATGCATTCTCGGAGAATTTCACAAGGCTACGCCGTCCCGTCCGCCGGACCATATAGTGCGCCGTCTGAGGCTCTCCTACCCATCGTGATCCCAGTTGCACATCCCGGCCCATGACGATCGTCAGGCGGGGCGCAGCGAATGGACTTAAATAGAAATGAACGGTGTCGGTGCATGAGATGGAAGGGGCCAGGAATTTATCTATTTTCAATAGGGTTGGGTAATGTCTTGTGGCTTTGTAGTACATTTACTCCGCTCCGCTCGCTGTTTACCCAGAAGTGCTACAACGACTCCATGATGAAGGTCACGAGTATCGTATGCGCGGCAGGGTTGGCTACCTGTGTGGTGGCACAATCAAAGCAGGCCTGTGAGACCCCAGTTAATATTTTATCCCCGATTTGTTTTTACAGCCAATGTTGATATCGCAGTGGTCCCCTTCATCTTCGACGCACTCCCCCTCGGTTCCATAAAACCGCGCGGATGGCTCCTCGACCAAATGCAGCTCATGGCCGCCGGCCTCGCAGGCCACGAGCACGACTTCTACCATTACGTTGCCAATTCCAGCTGGCTTGGCGGCGATCAAGAGTATAGCGAGCTGAACGAGGGCTTCCCGTACTGGTTCAACGGCTTGGTGCCTCTAGCTTATGGCGTAGACGACGACCGTCTGAAAACCCAGGTCCAGGGTGCGGCCGACTACGTTCTGGGAGCTCAGGCTACTGACGGCTGGTTGGGGCCGGAGAACGGCACCGCGAGGAATTTCTGGGCCAGGTATCCGCTGTGTTTGGGCTTGATGCAGTTGGCGGAGGTGGATCCGGCGTATGAGGAGCGGGTTATTTCTGCGCTTTGGAAATTTACTGATCTTATGCATTCGATGCTGCCGGATAACTATACCGGATATCTATACCGTGATGGCGATAAAGTGAGCCAAGATGACACTCAATGGTACGTACAAAATGACTTCGCATTTCCTTTCCGCGAACTGGGCCCTGATCTTAGTTTAGGGGAAGAGTTAGAGTCCAGGATATGATTATCACGTTGCAGTGGCTTTACGAGAAACATCCACCTCCTAATGCTTCTGTATTGCTGGATAATATGCAGTATCTCATTGACGGCTCTCTTAATTGGGATGAGTGGTATCAGGAAGGCATATATATCACGCAGGACTTGAACACCGTTCCAGTCAGCGAGACTATACCGCTATTTCCCTACGAACATGGAGTTAATGTTGGACAAGGTGGGATACTTCTTGTCTAGCCCCGCGGTCCCTTTTCAACTAAAGGGCAACGGTCATATTTAGTATTTTTATCTTGCATGAGGGGTGTATTTTATTGATAGTTGATTTTGGCAGGCCTTAAAGCACTAGCGGTATTCCGCCGCTTTACACATAACGACTCTCTTCTTGAAACGACAAGAAATGCCGTCAATTGGACTTTTACATATCACGGAGCTGCATCTGGAGCCATCCTAGCCGATGAAAGGCTTGCTGGTCTCGCTCCATATTACGGGTAAGCCCCCTAAGTGCTTAGTGGAAAGAAATGAGTTGACGAATATCAGATCTGAAACTTGCACTTTGGTGGAGACTATGTACAGCTTGGGTTACTTATATCAAGCTGTTGGAGACAACGACTTCGCGGACAAGTGCGAACGAACTGCTTTTAATGCACTACCAGTACAGCTCACTCCAGATTGGTGGGCAAGGCAATATGGTAAGAAGACTCATATCTGACCATCAAGCTCGTCACTCATCTCATCGTAGTCTCCGAACCAAACCAACCGCACTCTGAGGATCTCTCCGACAAGCCATTCTGGAATGTAAACAACTGGGGCCAAACCTATGGTCTAGAAACCGACTACCCATGCTGCACTGTTAATCATCCCCAGGGGTATCCGAAGTTCCTCTCCGCATCGTACGTCAAAGTCGGCGATAATGGCCTCGCACACGTTTTCCTAAGCCCGGCGTCCGTATCATCGACTCTAAGCAGCGGGAATGTTATGGTGGACTGCACGACGAACTATCCCTTCGCCAACATCCTCTCCTACACCACCACATCAACCTCCTCTTTCGACTTCTACGTCCGTGTACCACAATGGGCCAACCTGGCATCTTCCACCATCGCCACCGGAAACACCACCACACCACTCTCACCAGACCTACACACCGGCCTGCATAAGCTCTCCCTCAGCACTGGCACCACCTCTGCCACACTCACCCTAAACACCGACATCGCCGTGGAATTGCGCGCCAACGACACCGTCGCCGTACACTACGGCGCCCTAATCTACGCCCTTTCCATCCCTTCTACCAACACCTCCATGCTCCCAAAAGCCTTCAACACGAACCAAGAATTCCCATCCTCTTACGCGCCGCCGCAGTCACGCGACTGGCAACTCACAAACACGTCCGCCTGGAACATCGCCATCGACCCGTCCACGCTAACGCTCAACACCGCGAACCGGTCAGCCGGCGCGCTGCCGAACCCGATTTGGGCGCCGGGAGCCCCACCGACGAGCATGAGTGTGCGGGCGTGCGAGATCGCATGGGGGATCTATAAGGGCGTGCCGGATGTGCCGCCGCCGAAGGCGGAGAGGAAGTGTCTCGGGGATGTATTTGAGGCGCGGTTGGAGCCGTTGGGGGCCGCGAAGCTGCACATGGTTGATTTGCCGTCGATTGATTTGTCGGGGGCGTGAGGGGCGGAGTTAGATCTGACATCTCATTACCCGGAATCGGCTTCAGCTAGTTCATTTTCCGCAGCCTCGCTATTCTTCCCTAGAATATACATAAACTCCTCGCCTTCCAACTATCACAAGCCTTTATACTGTTTCCGTGACGCTGCTAGTTTATGGTAGTGCTTGGGGCTCGTCGAATATAGTTCTTCGCAGGGCGTGCAAGCAAGTGCCGGTTACTTGACGGCAAGGTAAATTAGTTCACGTTTCTTCACACGCAGCTCAAAGCCAGATACTGGCAATCCAATATTACATCCACCATAAGCATCATTAACATTGATCGGCCGAGATTCGATCTCGGAGGAGAAGCGTTAAGTGTTGTGGAGTCTAGAGCCCTTGCAAAAAGTCCGTAGGGGTTGCATGATTTTCCAAAAGAGCTATTTCTTCGAGCATGAAACGACACAATGCACATCAACGCTGTCGTTCGCTGCTTTTCCAGTTGAATCCCTTATCCCAAGTAACAGGATCCTTACTCCCGCTCTCTAAAAGTTCGGTATTAATTCCATACAAATAGAACAAAGTCGACCATCGTGATTGTATCCTCCGAACACAGACTCACATTGGCCCATGTTTTCCTGCGGTAATGGATAGCCCTTGTTGAGGACTAGCGAAATAGACTCAGAGTCTGTTATTTCCAGTGTGATTTCCGCTATGCTTGTCGGAAGCTAGAGCCTGTGCTAAGTCGTCGATTGTGAGTCATTATTGTGAAGTAGAGATGACTGTGCAAGTATCGAGAGAGACAGGGGGGTGCAGCTTGGGTTCGTGAAATATTATATAAATGATGGCCAGAGAGGATGTTCAATTTGACGACATGTTAGAAGTAGAGCCAACAACGTTTTCTTTCTGAGAAGGTTTAGGTGGATATGTTTGTGAAATATTAATGGCTTAGCCGGAATTACGTGTAAAGTCCCTCAGTCTGTCTTCTGAAGCAACCAATC
>Ga0307515_10018732_pt1 | contig 12498 bp, 10 predicted proteins | sample 17_EM_MG_FD_194513 | JGI IMG/M metagenome (GOLD analysis project Ga0307515, IMG submission 194513) | Populus trichocarpa ectomycorrhiza microbial communities from riparian zone in the Pacific Northwest, United States - 17_EM | ecosystem: Host-associated > Plants > Roots > Unclassified | place... | reverse complement strand
ATTAACATAAGAAAATCATATGCTAATTAATCTCTATTAAATTTCTAATGAAATGAGATTATTAAGTTTACAATATTTTTGAAAACTTTATCATTTCATAATCTCAGCTACCAATCCATACTTTTTATTCCACGAATAAATTATACTAATTAATCAATTAACATTAATCTGATTAATCAATTCGGTGACTTATTAATTTGTAATATGATTTGTGCTAAGTTTTTATTTTAAATAAGATTTTTTTTACTGAAACAACATTATTTTTATTTATAGAAAAAAACTTAAAATAAAATTATTTTTAAATTTTAAAAACATATAAATTAACCCACCAACCCACAATCAGACTTTGATCAGTCTACAAACCGACCTTATTAACAAATAATAAAACTAAAGATACCAAACGAACATTTAGCCAGCAAACAACTTCACCGATTCCCCCAGGACACAACGCCACAATTTCCAAAGTCCAAACCATCGACATTTCCTAGAGTAAATTATTCTTTACTCCCTTTGTCTTGAATAACATTACAACTTAGTCCTCCATGGTTGAAAACCCACAACTCAGTCCCTTAACTCTTGCTGACCGTTGTACCATTGAAGTATCTTTGCCAGAAGAAGCAGGATTACATCGAGTCCCCAATAGGCCAAGACCATGGGAACCGGCAATGGGGCCAATATGATTTTTGCGGTTTGAAAAAAAAGTAGATTTAAAAAAATTATAAATTATATTTTTTTATTAATCCATACAAAATTATGTTATATATTTATTACTAAATATTTTTAAATACATAATCACATACATAATAAGAACACAACGCATGAGCCTCATCCTTCACTTGGAAATACGAAGAGGGGAAAGAAAGCATGTCACGAGAGGCTCCACGTTGGGACATTGGTTGATCTTAGCTTTACTAGCTGCTGCTGCTTCATTCCGTCCATTTACACAAATTCAATATCTCTTCCAGCCTGAGGTAGCAAGAATCATCAGGAAGAAGTCAATTGGGTTTAAACTCTCTATCCTCCGAGTTGCTCATCTTAAGAACTGCCTGACCACATTAAACATATTGGACTAAGTTATAAATTTGTTCATAAATAAGTGACTAAAAATAGTACACACTTTCTCCGTATCAAACAAAAATCCTAATGTCAAAGTCTCCGTTTTTCTGGTTAAAGTCATCGTTCTCTAACTTGTATTTCTTTCCTTCATAGCTTTTCTTTAATCTTTCATTTCGAAAGAGAGAGAGTGTTAGAGATATTTTTCTGTTTCAACGATGAATAATTATGGGGAAAGCAATGGAGATTTAAATGTCCATGAAAAACAAGTTGAAGGTCATGATCACTGTGAAAATGGAGATGGGTCTGATAATAGAGTCATTTTGGGGATTGATGGTGGGACTACTTCAACTGTTTGTGTCTGCATTCCTTTATTTTCTTCCTCAAAATCCCTCCCTAACCCTCCTCCTATCCTTGGACGTGCTGTTTCTGGTTGCTCCAATCATAACAGCGTTGGAGGTATTTTTGTTGTTCTTTTTTGTTACCCTTTTGATTTTTTTTGTGTTTTTCGAATGGTGGATATAGTGGTTGGTGTTTGATTTAGTTAAAGTTTGAATCTTTTTTTGTTTTTGATGTGGGTTGTTTTGGGTTTTGATTATGGTGATCATTAGGTTAATGATTTTTGGTGAGTTTTTATGATTTGGACTGACTCAGATGGGAATTTGGTTGAATTTTGGCTCTTTTCCCTTTAATCGGACTCAAAGTTTGGTACTTTATGGGGAAAAAAGGAAAATAAAAATGGAATTAGACCTTCACCTTATAATCTTCGGAGATCTGCTCTTAAATTTTTTTGTCCCCAATTATTTTTAGTTTTACAAATTGGAGTTGATTTGTTGGTACCAATGCTAAGCTATATGTTTTGGCCCCTAATTTAATCTGATTGTATGTTTATACGGGGAAGTTTTTAGAGTAATTAAGCTGCTGTAGAGTGGACTCTTCCCTCTGATTAATATCTTTAATGTTTGTATTGTTTGCACAACACTTGAACTCACTTTTTTGAGGTTGCTGATCTCTTAGCTTTGCCAATTGTCGCCTGGATTTTTTTTATTTTTTTTGGTTGATCAACTTGATTTGTTCATGCTTTCTTTTGAGAATAGGGGTTCTTGGATGCTTAAATGAACTTCTAAGTTGGTAGTTTTTAAGAATTCTAATGCATAATGTTTGTTGTCTTCTCTGTATCAGTTCCAATATGGACGCTAATAATCAAAATTTTCTGATAAACCTTCAATTATTATAGCCCTATGTCATATCCTTTATGTTCTCCACACCATTGTTGAATACATAAATATAATATCAACATTCTCTCACATTGTCAACGTTGAAGAATCAAAATGGCAAAACATTGTTTCATTTTCTTTGCTTTTTTTAGTTACTGTTCATGTATCATATCCTACAGAAACTGCTGCCAGGGACACATTGGAAGAGGTTATGGCTGAAGCCCTCTCAAAATCAGGTTCTGATTGGTCGGCTGTTCATGCTGTTTGTTTAGGTGTTTCTGGTGTTAACCATCCAACTGATCAAGAAAGGATACTAAACTGGCTAAGGTTTGCATCGGAGTATTACCTAGCACCTTTTTTTCTCACTGTGCAGTGACCTGACCAGTGGAAATTGAACATAAATTCTATCTTTTTTCATGTCTTATAAGAGCCTATTATTGTTCATTGAGACCTTAAAATATAATCTTGTTGCTTTCATTTCTCCTCGTGTTTTAGTTGGAATGTTCCCAATTCCATATAAAATATTTTTCTGCTTGTGGCCATAGATTCACCCGCACCATTACTACTTGCTTCTTATTTTCCTTCTCCTTGCTTATTACCAATGAATTACTCGTGGATGTCTTGTTCTGAATCAGATGCTCTGTTTTTACAGAGAAATATTTCCTAGCCATGTGAAGTTGTATGTTCAGAATGATGCTGTTGCTGCTCTTGCAAGTGGGACCATGGGAAAGCTTCATGGCTGTGTATTAATTGCTGGTACGGGGTGCATTTCTTATGGATTTGCTGAAGATGGCAGAGAAGCTCGAGCTTCAGGTGCAGGACCTGTCCTAGGTGATTGGGGGAGGTATGCGCTATACACTCAGTGTGTGGTTAGTTCTTTGCCTAATGCAGTCAGGGTGTATGAGATAGGTTTGAGTTTTAGTTTCCTTGTCTCTTCTTAAATAATCAACAGTTTGAATGCTAATTACTTCGTTTTCTGAAAATAACATCCAGTGGCTTTTAATAGCTTGAGGTTTTATAAAAAGAAAATTGCTTTGTTAATCGATCATTTGCTACAGTCTTCTTACCTTTTCAAGTATGGTAAATTTTTTTTAGTAATGTGTGATAATGCAGTGGATATGGAATTGCTGCAAAGGCACTGACTGCAGTAATAAGGGCTCATGATGGTCGTGGTCCACAGACAATGCTAACAAATAAGATTTTGAAGGCACTCAGTCTCTCGTCTCCTGATGAACTTATCGGGTACTTGTTTTAAAACCGTCTTGACTCTGGTCATCATTTTTATTTTCAATTATTGGTTTGAACTTTGAAATTTGAAATCGAAGTATCCTTCATTGTCTGTGTATTTCCTTTTCATGTTTTTTCCTTTCTTGTTTATTTTCTTTTCCCCTTGCATATATGTAACCAACAAATGGTTTAAAGACGTGATATTTAGTATTAAATGAAATGGCTATAAGAGAAATCCTGCTCCTCTAAAGCCCCCTGATAATCATTCGGTGAACTGATGCCTATCTTTTCATTGGTTTTTTAGGTGGACTTATGCTGATCCATCTTGGGCACGCATTGCAGCACTTGTTCCAGAAGTGGTATCTTGTGCAGAAGCTTGCGATCAAGTAGCAACTAAGATCTTGGTCAATGCAGTCCAGGACTTGGCTCTAAGTGTGAAGGCTGTTGTCCAAAGACTTCAGTTGTGCGGTGAAGGTGCAAACCTGATTTGACTATACTCATTTAAAATGTTGCTCAAGATAAACATCGTTTTCATATAAATTTTAGCACTGGGGGGATCCCTTGTATGAACTCAGGATGCCTAAACTCTTGGTTATGGTGTTCTTTAGCCTTTATCGCAAGTTGATGTGATATATTCCATATAAACCATTCTAACAATAATAGGAATGCAATTTTGGAAAGCTATCTAGTAAAGCATGTCTGTTGGCTTTTCTTACCTTTTATTTTCATGAACTTAACCTTCTTAAAGACTTTTTTTCCTTGCAGATGGAAATGGTTCTTTCCCTGTTGTGATGGTTGGTGGTGTTCTCGAAGCTAACAGGACTTGGGATATTGGGAAAGAAGTTATGAAATGTATTCAGGAGCAGTTTCCTGGGGCTCATCCCATTAGACCACAGGTTAGCATCGATTCACTTTTTATTCTTGAAGCATTCATTTCTCAACAAATTGCAAAACCTGATTTCAAGCCTTGCTTTCATTTTTGTCAAATTTAACCCTTTCCCCCTGTCAAATCTGAATGCATTGAACCAAGTTGCAACTGATTTTAGTGATTTACAATTAGAAGAGCAATGCTACAACTTTCTAAACTATAAACCAGAAAGGGATCACTAGGGAAATCCTCGGACTAAATTGCACTTTAATTCAAAGCATGGCTTGTTGGTGTGGAGGTACTTGTCGTGGTGCAAAATGAACAGTTGTCTGAGTTTTGGGAGTGAGATGACCAGTATTGATTCTTGTTTTGAATATTCAGGTCGAACCAGCAGTTGGGGCAGCGTTGCTGGCCTGGAATTTCTTGATGAAAGAATCAACAGAGAGCTCCCATAGCTGACTGGTTCCGTTTTAGGGTGCTGAATTCTCTACTGTACAGATCAAGATAGAGGAAGGTTTCTTGGAAATAAAATGTATTTAGTGAAATTCATATGCTCGTTCTGCCGTCATTTAAGGAAAAAGAAAAATGAGAAGCAGCTACTTGTTCATGATTTAACCCTTCGCACATCCATTTCATTCTTAAATTCCACATGTTTTGGAAGAATATTTCGCGCTTGTTCTCCCCATTTTTCAGCTGTACGTAAAGATAATGAAAGACTAGAGAATTGATGGTAAAAGCATTTAACATGCCTTTTTGTCTGCTTGTTTTTAAATGTTTATTCCCACCTTTGTCCTCCATTGTTTGATCTAGCTAGATGCTCCTGTGTGGTCTGTGTCCAAATTTGCTGATGTCTCGAAGTATTTATATTTCTGATTGCAAACTAATTAATATGATCCCACCAGCATGCTGGTAAGGAAATTGCTTAAGATTTTCATTAGTTTTGATTAGGAATCACTTTTTGATGATTCCCAAAAAATCTGCTGCTTGTAAGAGATTTCTTTTCTACTTGGGATAACAGCTATCGTATCTCAAGAATGAAGACAGCTGAAAACTTGCCTACCAACTACCAAGAATGATTCATTAACTGCAGAAAGACCTATACATTAACAGGCTGTAAACCTATGGTATGATAAAACTATAATCTATGTAGGCAGAAGGGGGGACGGAGAACTGAAAACTGTCAATCACAGAACCAGTCTGTGATTCACTGTGACTAGCAGTCCAGAACCAGGAATGTGGGACCATTCTGTATCACAAGAACCAAGTTTTCTAAAGTTGCCTCGCCTCTTGTTGCGGGCGTTTGGCGTGCCCCTCCAAAGGCCAAGGGGGAGACTGCATCCCTTTCCTTCTGACACCAAAAACTAAGAATATTTTTTTGGCTTTCCACTTTGCAAGAGTTTGAAGCTTCAATGTGTTGGCGAAGGCACTTGGCAAAATTCCCTCCCTCACTATGCAGTATCATCTGTTCAACAAAACTTATTGATGAGGAAATAAAGAGAGGATACCTATAAAATGCACCAGAAAATCTTCATAAATAATCATCAATTTACTCCAACATACAGAATGCTATGTTTAGGTGACAGCTTGAGCTAGGAGCATACACCAATGGCCTTTGGCTCACTTTCATCTTGCCATGTCCCAAAAGACATAATGTTTAAGATGGAACCACCTAATTTGGAAACATTACCTTGTCGGATCAAACTGGTTTCATAGATTCTCCATTCAATTCTCTTCTAACTAGCTTTAGAATCTCAGTAATCTGCAACAAAAGAAGTAAACGGTTAATGAATGGATGAATCAAAAATTAAATGTCTTAAGGGTATTGATGGGGTGTCTTACAATATTAGCAATGTATAACCATGAAAAACATTATTTTAAATTAGGCAAGGTTGATGTGCAAATGTTCAATAATCAAACTATTTTGTGTTTGAATCTATTCATGGATTACCTTCTCATTTTACTAGTTTCTTCGTGATCAAAATTGAAAATTTTGAGTGGCTGAAGCCTGAATGGAATTCATCCAACATAGGGAAAGTTGTAACATTTACTTCTATGCAATTTCAAAACAAAACATGTAATGGACTCTGTGCAAATGTTAGTTAACAGCAATTATGCAAAGAGTTGTCTCCCCCTCATGTCCCGCTTTGCAACTTCAAGAAATAATCAAATTCAATCACACACACACACACAAGTTAAAATGAAAGCAAGCGAACACAAATTAATTCCAAATACATTAAGTGTTAGTGGCAGAAGAAAAAAGCATCTTACTCCAGAATAATGTTTCAATATCGGAGAATAATGATCCAGTGCTATGTATATCTTTTCAAGGAGGCTTAGAAGATTTTCTACCTCGTCACCCAAAAGATCAACCTGAAATTCAGACAAAAAAAATCCAGTGAACTAGTTAAGAAAAATGAAAAACACATATCAATACACGTTTTTTCAAGTTCATGTGTGTACATTTTCATGAAATTGGATTAAAACTTAAAGAACCAGGGGTCACTGTGAAGAGTTGAGCAAAGGATGCGTTGAGCATTGGACAAGATCACCCAAAATTACAAAAAATATAACTGATTCACTGAATATACTTATTCACAAAAAAATTCACCCTTTGAAATAAAAAGCTCCGTCCTCTTAAATAGCAGATAATCTTGATCACATAGCTATGGGAGTATGAAGCGGAAAAAAATCTCCCCAATACACCTCTCTGCGCTATCTTCTTTTACTCCAACAAATAAAACTTCAAAATATTTCCAAAAGGAAAAAGATTTCCAGGGTTCCAATTTTTTTCATTAATTCAATTTAAGTTGGTTACTTCATACTTACTGTCTTTTTTTTCAGAAAAAAAAATCCCTGGTGGTTCTGTAACTCCAATGAGCATGTGAGTCAAGCCTTCTCTATCCATTAAGCCAGTGCATTAACGTCTATCCTATATATTTTAATATTTTGGAATATAGCATGAAAACTGTATCCAAACATTAATCAGAAAAGACAACCATTCCAGAAAAAAAATAAAAAGCTACTTCCTCAAGTAATGAAATAACATAGTTCTACATATGGACATATACACCACCGTTTAAGTTATTGGAATTTATCTCCAAACCAGTAAGCATAGCGTATGCAAAAACAAACAAAACAACCAATACATGTGTTCTGTAGAGTGTAATTTGTTATGAGATGATGGCAAACCACTAAAAGATATGATAAGTCTTGCAAAGTGTGAATTCTAAGGCATACCTCAGCTTCAGCCTTTTGAAGGTCAGAACACCTACTTTCCAACTTCTGCTTGTGCAGAAATCCCATTCTTGTAAGTATACCAGCCTTCTGAATAAGAGAACCCGATTGTGAACTAAGATTTTCCAGCCTGCAAAAAAGCCATGTATTGTTATGGCTGGTTTCTAATCAATAAACTTATTCTCTACTATGCAACAATTTTCAGTCAAAACATCATCCTCTACAGCATAATAAACTCTTTCAAGCTTTATAGGTTAATGATCTGAAAAAATAAGGTAATACAAATACAATGGGGGCATACCATTTCCCACATGCATAATCTAAGCAGCGGAATCGTTTATATTATGAATATGTGCACGCAGTAGTGTAGTTTAGGCTTCATTAAGCATTTACGGTTACCATTCTAAAAAAAAGACCCCAATGTGTCCACACGTCAATATAAATTAACATATGGGAAAATAAATAACTCTTATATCAAAACAATGGCAATGTAATCACCTCAAGCTACTCCTTTTGATTTCTTTTGTGGCTCTGCTTTCAAAATCAGTAACTGCTCTTGATAATCCATTGACAAGAACAACTATTGAATCCAGTTGCTCCCTGTGCTCCCTTTCTCTTGCTTCAACCAATGATTGCTTCTCTTGAGAAACAGCAAGCAGCATGCTTTTCTCTTCAGTAGCTTCCCTCAAGTTCTCTGTCACTAGCTGAATCTTCTCTTGCAACTTGCTAATCTCCTCTTCACAAAGTTTGTTTTTGTCCAAAGCCTCGAGCAAATCATGTTTAATGATCTCAGATTCTTCACTGTTTTGTGAAATTAATAGACGCTGCTGACTTGTCTGAGCCCTTAAATTGCCAAGCTCTCTAGAAGCCAACTCTAAATTTTCCTTCTCCTTTTCCAACGCATCTGTTGATTCCCGCACTAGTTTGTCCTTCTCTTGAATTGTTGCTGTTAGCAAGTGTATATCTTGGTCTAGTTTTTCTTTCTCTGCAATGCTCATTCTTAATGCCTTTTCTTTTTCCATAGCTTCCATCTCAAGCGTCAATCGAACTTTATTTTCATCAACATATTTCTGGTTCAAACTACCAAGTTTCTCCTCAGCTTCCTTGAAGGCCTCTTGAAGACCAACTTCCAACAGCCCTTGTGTAATAATAGACTCCATATCTGAATCTTCAATTTCCAATTTGCTAGCAGATTTGGCATTTTGAGCTGCTTCTCTGAATATAATTTCATAAATTCCCTCCATGAAATCATACTCCAGGTCTGATTCTTTAGTGAAGCATTTGATCTGGCCCATGAACTCCTTGAGAAGTATTTTATGCAGATCTTCACTGATTGTAGTTTCAGCATGTGTATCTTCTATTAAACTTTTAAGATTTGTGATTATTCTCAACAAGTTTACCTCTGTCAGAGAATGTTGTGACATTTTCTCAGTAGCATCAGAAACTTGTGAGGAAAGGAGCTTTATTTCCCTTTTCTTTTGTGCAAGCAAGTCTCGTAGTTCATGGTTTTCTAAACGAAGGGATTCAAGTCTGTCCTTCATATTGTCAAGACTCTCTGCATTGTTGCTCGCTGAAGGCACTTTCTCATTTTCAACAAGAATGTCATCCAATTTCAAAATGACCTCAGCGATCTTTTTCCTCAGTATGTCTAAGTCCTTATCCTTCCTCACTGGCAAAGAAGATCCCCTTTCTTTTAAGTACTCCCTCTTGAGGCTGAAAATTTCTTCCGTCATCTCTTGCACTTTTGACTCATGGTGTCTCTTCATTTTAGTCATCTCAGTCTTGAGATAATGAAACAATTCTTCCCTGTTCATGTGCTTTAGTTGGGCAGCTTCCAAATTTTCTGGCATAGTAATTATAGACTCATCGTGATTTCCATTTGAAACATGATGACCTGAAGACTTCCGGTGCTCAAAGGAACCATGAGAAATTAACAGACCGCTTTCAGATACAAACAGTGACTTTGCGATGGCATCCAATTCCTGACGTAAACTTGAAAGCTCTTTCACCTTTTCAAGCCAACTTGCACTTACATTGCCAAAAAACTGGGTATTTTGATCCCACAAACTCTGCTCAAACTCTTCTTGGAGACCCCTAATACAATTCTGGATAACCAGCCCTTCAATTTCTGCTTGAAACTCCTTCTCCTGCTGCCACTCAAAGAGTGATAACTTGGAGAAACGGACCATATCATCTGTGTGTTTGTAGAAAGAGTCCAGAGTAGTTCCTAGATCCTCAAGCATTCTGTCCACATCACTCCATTTATCAGGCACCTTTTCTGGAAGAATACCACTCAAACCCACAATTTCAGAAGCTGAATTCCTCCTCCTCATAGAACAGGACCCTTTAACCTTGTGAATTTCTTTCTTGAGCTTCTTGAGCTTCCCTTTAACTGCAATTTTAAGATTTTCCAAAGATTCTTGTAACATAGCTTGCTCCACAAATGTATCTGAATGGGTAGAATAAAGACCATTTTTTCTATATTTTTGCTCTTGGCACATCCCTGAACACACAGATTCATTTTCATCTGCGCCCACGTGGTAAAGATGCAATTCTTCCTTCAATCTAGTCAACTCCAATTCTTTCTGAGCAATCTTCTGCACTGCCTCTTGTTCAACTGCAGATACCATGCCCTTTATGACCGAATCACTAACCATTCTAGAAACGGTCAATCGATCCTCAATATCTTCCCAGCACAAATCAAAATCTTTAAGTAGATCAGCACCTAGATTCTCACTCTCCTCGATGCCATTTGTGTGCTGGACCATTGTTCCATTGCATGAACTCATACTAACATCCATAAGAGTAGAATTCTCCAAAACCTCTTCACTCCCCATCCACTCTCAACATAACAACACCATCAAAACTCAATTTGAACAGACCATCAATCTCAATAGGTTAATAAACACAAAAACCCTGCAAAATTTAGCAATGCAGCAAAAGAAACTTTTAAGAAAACAAAAACAAAAAAAAAAAAACCAAAAAAATATACAATCAGGCAATCCACAAGCCAATACCCAAAATCCCTTTTTTACTCAATTTACTGCAGAGAGAATTCAATGAATAAATAAATAAATAGAAAGAAAGAAAGTTTTGAAGCTCAAAGTGCTCTATTTAAGCATAAACCATAAACCAGAAAACAAAACAAAACACAACTCATCTGAGACTAAGCTTATTGCAACTATATGAGCTTATTTTAAGTAGAAATAAAAATTACTCAGGTAAAAATCAAATCTTTTCTACCTTATTGGCAACAAAAACCAAGAAGCTTCAAAACCCAGTTCATTAAAAAACAAGCTAAATCTAACTGAGCTAAATTACAACCTAAAACCATCTTGCTTAAGCTTAAATTAACAATTCAGATGACAAAAATTTAGTACTTTAAAAACCAAAAGACTCAAACTTTTCATTTTCTTTCCTCCCATTTTCTCAACCACCATGCAAGACCAACAAGTAAATTATAAAACCATGTTAGAAACAAATTTCACTTAAGCTTAATCAACACTTCAAATCATAAAAAAAAAGTGAAATACATAAAAAAAAAAGAAGCAAAACTTACCTGTTTCTTGAAAAACATAATACGGGTATTGAATTTCTTGTCGATAATGCTGTAGAAAGGCAGTGTCTTTCTCTCTTTTTGTCTCTCTTCTGCGTGTTTTTTGTTTTAGGGTTCTGTTTTGTCGATGTAAGAAAATCAGTAGAGATAGAGAGAGAGACAGTGATGGAAGGGGTTGATTTGGTGAGAGCGGGAGTGGTAAAGACAAAAGTAATTTCAACGTTTTACAATTATTATTTTCTTTACACAAGCTGCCCCTTTTTTTCTTTTGACTTCTCTTTTGGTTGGTTGAGTGTATGAATTTTGTTTTTTATTTTTTTAGAAATTTTTTATTTTTGGTGTGAACAGAAATGCTAATGTGTATTCTCAATTTGTCTGTATTTGTATTTTGGGTGGAGGCAATTTGATTTGATTTTTATAGATTCCTTTCTTCTTTGATGGCTGTTAATGGTCATATACTTTTAATAATTGATATATTACAGTCTTCAATTATTGAATTATTATATACATCCTTATTCAACCAATCTAATTTGAGAGGTTGATTGGAGACTTAGGTCAACCGTCTTCTAGATTAGGATGGGTGTAAAAAAAATTCAACCCAGGATTGTCCCAGTTTGATCCTGTTTGAAAATGTAAAGCAGTGAATTTTTGAATCTTTGGAAGTTTGGTTGGGATTGCTTTTTATACCAAAATACATCAAAATAATATTTTATTTTTATTTTTTTAAAATTATTTTTGAGATCAGCACATCAAAACGATCCAAAACACACACAAAAATTAATTTTTAGCAAAAAAAGTAAATTTTTCGGGAATGCAGTTTGCACTGAGTTCCCAAACGGAGTCTTAGAAATATATCAAAATAATATTTTTTTTATTTTTTAAAAATTACTTTTGATATCAGCGCATCAGAATAATCTAAAAATACCAAAAAAAAAAATTATTTGAAGCAAAGAAAAAAATAAAAAATTTTAATTTTTTTCAAAAGCTTTTTTAAAACGCAAAAACAAACAGGGTCTGGAGTACTATAATGTCAAAACCTGTATGATTTCTTCCTTTTTTTTTTTGTAAAATGATGTTATTTAAATTTAGAAAATTTAAATAATATTATTTAAATTAATTTAAATTAATTCATTTAATTTATAATTTGAGTTTCAAGTTGAGTCATCGATTGATCGAGTTTAATAACTTTAACTATATAAGATAAAACAAAACATGAATGAAGAAAATATTTATTTAATATTAGATTGGGGAAAAATAGTTTTGATGTATAAAAATTCGTATAATATTAAAAATTATCACATGGAAGAGGACTAACTCTTCACCTTGTGAATGCATGGCATAAT
>Ga0307515_10018731_pt1 | contig 12498 bp, 5 predicted proteins | sample 17_EM_MG_FD_194513 | JGI IMG/M metagenome (GOLD analysis project Ga0307515, IMG submission 194513) | Populus trichocarpa ectomycorrhiza microbial communities from riparian zone in the Pacific Northwest, United States - 17_EM | ecosystem: Host-associated > Plants > Roots > Unclassified | place... | reverse complement strand
CTAAGGTTAGGATTCAAGGAAAGGAAGAAAATTCGAGGCAATGAGGTTTATGTTTGACCGCTGCAAGGCTCTTTTGCAACAACGGCATTAAGTGGCTGTTTGATATTGTGGTATAATTTTTCCTGTAACATTTCCACCACAATTTTTTAATGGTGGGTCTCATCATTAACTGTGGTGCAACCATAGGTTACAAGAAGCAGCTCTCAGCTGCTTCTTGTAATTGGAAAATGGATAAACAGTGGAACATGACTCCATTGTTCATACACATTTTCTTCGAACAGTGGAGTCATGGATCCACTGTTCATTCATTTTTTTTTATGAATAATGAAACTGGTCCGATTCAAAGCTAAAAATGTATTGAACTGAGTTCGATCCAACAAAATATTTTTTTATTATTTTTAATTGTGTTTTATTGAAAAAATTAGCGTTAAATATTATTCAATGACTACATAAATTAGACAGAGATCGCTTGACGACGCCGCATTTACAGAATTTGATCGCAATCTCAATTTCATACGTGAAGAAATTGTAGGTAGTTTAATGGAACAATAAAAAATATTTTAAATAAAATATTATTTATTTCATGATGTAATAGCAATAGTTAAATCTACAATATTAAAATTAAAAATCATCAATATTAATATATATTTTTTAAATTATTTTATAACCTCAATTTCAAAAGCATTCTTAACCAAACACATTAAACTACTTTTTGTTCAACCTCAATTTCAACCACAGTTTTAACCAAACACTTATTTTTTCAAACCAACCTCAACTAAAAGTACTTTTTATAAAACAATTTTTTTCAAACCATAATCACAAAAGCTACCACAATACCAAACACGCTCTGAAGCCTATGAAGGAGTAGCTACCACTTAACTCCATGGATACGCTTAAGATTGTAATTAAGTCAATTTTGTTTCTTAAGATATTATTTAGGATTTAAGTTCAACAGAAGATTGCAAGAATTTTTTTTTTTTATGAATATTCCAAATCACAAAAATCAAATAATAATAATAATAATAATAAATAAATGAGAAACGAAAACTTTCTCTTTTAGATATGAATAATTTACATGCGTTATGCTGTGAGTTAAATTAATTTTTTTATAAAAAATTAAAAAATATATTCAAGAAGAAAAAAATTTAAACTATGTAAAAATTAATCCGATGTAACCCAGTCAACTTAGTAAGTCTAAAGCCAACTTGGATAATTGGGGGAAAATATAATTTAACTAAATAAATTTCAAAACATTTTTTTTAATATTAAGACAACAATATATTGGATCAACCTTAGATCAATCCATATCAATTGAGGCTAACATATATAATCCACGATCCGGTTCATGAGATCGAGATAACCTCATGAAAAACAAATTCAAAAATATATTTAAGCTCAATTCTCAATCAACCAAATGTTGAAGAATAAAATTGAAATCAAGTCAACTTCGGTTAACTTGCGAAACCTGGATCATGAGATCTGAATGACTCAATAGAAAGCAAATCAAAACAAACTATAAAACTCAATTCTCAATCAATCAAACATTGAATGATGAAATTGAAAAAAAAAATCAATTAAAAAATGACAAAAACAAGACTCGAGTCAACTCGATTTAACACGCCAAACCCTTGAATCGAGTCATGAGACTGAAATAACCTCATAAAAAATAAACCAAAATAAATTATGAACCTTAATTTCTAATCAACACAAAAGGTGAATAAGGAAGTTGAAAAAATAAATGATAAAAAAAAACTAAGTTAATTAAGTTAACTCAGAAAACTTGTAATTCAAATTATAAGACTGGGATAACATCATTAAAAATAAACTGAAAAAATTATAAAATTTGATTCTCAATAAATATAATATTAAAAAAAAATTAAAAAAAAATAATAACAAAGTACTGCTCTAATAAACAATCCTTCCTTTAGGAGGAGGGAAAGGAAACATTGATTTCCTCTCATTAATAATTAGAATATTAAAGGAATTTTTCTGGAGATATAATGATATGCTGTATTTCTGCATTGTTCGTTTGCTGCTGCTGCTGCTGCTATATCCATGGTGAAATAAATCCATTTCAGTCTGCGATTCTTTATCTTGCCTTTACGTATTGTTGTTTATGCTTCAATAATTCAGAAAATACTGGGAATGGTTTTGAACAAGACGAAGCAACCATTGGGAACTACGGCCTGCCTATGCGCCAACCAGGTGTTTTAGTCTTGCTTGCTTGTCTTTCTTGACAGTCTCCACCTGCTATAGCTTCTAATCTGCATGGACCGTAATACAAAGAGGTTTTAAATACTGAGATCCTAGCTAGAACAACGTCTAGCAATTAGACTCCCTAAAAATAAACGCAAATCTAGAATAAAATAACATAAAATTCTAAATAAATTAAACCTAATAACATAAATTAAAACTCAATATCCTAATTAAATAAAAATAACGGTTTGAACTACCTTTCTTTCGTTATATGAGATTATCATGATGTGGATATTTACATTAACTTGGATTAGAAATCAAGTAAAAATTACTAAAGCAATGTTATTTTGAATCTAGAGTAAGTATGAATATGTTTATATTATTCCGTATTATTTTTCTTGAAATTAATATCCATATGAAATGAATTAGTTTCTGAAATAATATAAGCTAAGGTATGGTGGATATTATTCGATGAATCTGATTCGATTAGTAAATAAAATATCTTTTTTTTCAAAATGAGAAATAATAAAACATTCTGTCATGACAGAATCTAACAAGCTGACAACCTTACGCACCGTTAGAATTAGAAGTACAAAGCTATCTTAACATGATCTTACCTTTCTATCCTAACAAATCATACCCCTTCCTTTCCCTTGATAAAAGGCCTAAGAGAGCATCCCTCTCTCTTTGTCTCTCTCATTTGACCCCTCCTGTTGCAGAGAGAGAGGGAGAGGGAGAGGGAGCTGGGAGATCAGTCAAGATGGACGAGATCAATGTTCATGACAGAACTGTAACATCAAAATATCGCCCAGACTATGATTTTTCCAGGAAGCATCATCACCGGTATCATGATCAACATGTTGCAAAGAGATCTTCAAAGTCTGCCAAGTCGTGGTGGAATTCACCAGAGACAAAGAGGAAAACACGTGTTGCAAGATATAAGCTATATGCTGTCGAGGGAAAAGTCAAGTCTTCTATAAAGAAAGGGCTTTGCTGGGTCAAGAGAACCTGCTATAGAATTATCCATCTATAGCTAAATCCTAAAAGAGAGGATCAAACAAATTATACATATAATAGTCAAGAAATTAAGGAGATGAAGGTTTGAAAGGTGCATGTTTTAACTTGATTAACAGTACCCTTCTTGCATTTGCAAATTAAGGTTGGCTTTGTGACCGTTGAATGCTCCCTGTTGTTTAATATTTATATAAATATTAAGATCTGTTTCATGTGGTTTCCATGAACAAGAAACTGTAAAAGGAATGTGAATTTGTTCATTGTTTAATGCAATTAGTTCCCCTCCATTTCTCTTATCTTCCTTTTGTTTTTGATCTTCCTGTATCTGGTGATGAATTTTGAAAAACAAAGATTTACATACATATATCTTCTTCCTCTCTTGGCACTGGGAAAATATATATCGCTTGTTGGATCTTGGATTAATTAGGGGTCTTCATTACAATTTCCATCCAATCTTTCATATGTTTTCTAGCAGGAATGGCAAAAGCATGCATTAACGTATTGCAAGCTCAAGCTCCTTCATGGCCGCTGGATTCATGCTTTATAGCGTAAATTATGATGAAAAAAAAAAGAAGATGATAGACCTTCATGCATTAATAGCCTAAATTTGAATAATTATAAGAATTGATCTAATCCGAAACCTAAACACCATCTAGATTTTTTTTTAAAAAAATTTAAGTTAATTTAAATCAACTTATCTAAAGATAAATATGGATTAATTAATATATTTGTATTGATTCAAGCAAAACCATTTCATGATGCATGAACAATGAATCGATCTATGGTTGATGGACAACATATTCATTAGCTTCTGATCTTGTAGATGTAAAAACTTGTGCAAGTATTAGTTATTTAGAAAATTTTATTTCACTAATTAAAAATACCATATTAATATTGAGATATATCTTTTTTTTTTTAAAAAAAAAGATTAATCATTATCGACATGTCTTTAACCATCAAACCAAAAACAAAGACTTAATTTATGACACAAGGCGTTATAAGTAATATAAAATAAATTTGATGTATCCTAATCGGTTTAATCAGTTATTTTTTACAAATCATTTTTTTTAATTTTTTTTTCTAATTTAATTGGTTTTTTGATTTTTTTCTCACCTCTACATTCAACAACCATCACAAACAAACAGACCAAAAATAGCGCCAAGAGTCGTGCCAAAAAAAAACTCTTTAGCTCCAATAGTCTTGATGCCACATTCCCTCCTACGGCCCTAAATTATTTTTTTCCTTTAAAGAATAAATAAAATTAAATTTTTTATTGAGTCAAATCAAATTAATTTTTTTAATTTTTTTAAAATCGTTCTAGATTTGCCGGATCGAAATGACCTAAGGGCCAATCCTGTTTTATAACTAGGAACCAAACAAAGCAATGAAGTCTTCTCCATGGGAATATGCTTGACACGAGCATATGCAACAACCATGTAATTATTTTGATTAGTTAATTTGGAGAAATAGATTTGTAGACGATGATATGTCAACAACCTCCAATATCATGGTCATGTGTCAACACCATATGAAGTTGCCTGAGATGCAAAACATTTGCTTGAATCCAAATCTTTCCGAATCACCCACGCCACTTTCCAGCTATAAGATTGGAGTGGCTTGTAGTCCGGAGAGAAATCATTTTTAATCTTGCTAAATGGAACCTAATCCCAGTACGTACATTCTCACCTAAAACCAGAAAAGAAATTTCCAAGTTAAGTCACAAGAATTTAAATTTTTTGTCTGGACTAGATTGTTTGTCTTTGAACATACTTCAGGAAAATGATTCTTTAATCTTTGATGCAAGTGAAAAACTAGTTAAAAAACATATAACTGACTTTGGAAAAACAAAATAAATAAATAAATAAATATAATCCAATTGGTTGGCTCGATTATTTATGATAATAAATAAATCTTTGAACACTCACGGTTTCACTGGGGAGGAGACTTGTTAATTCTTGCAGTCTTGCCATAAAATCAAAGCGGTGTCTCATCTTCTTCAAAATTTAATGCTAACAACGACACAACACGGACAGGCTACTCCCTCCCTCTCTTTCTCTCCGGACTGACACCTTTTCACACTTTTTAAAACGAACTGACTTCTTTTAGCTCCATTTTTTTGGACCATTCCTTATTTACCCAAAATCTCTCTGTCTTTCTCACTTTCTGCTAATGTCACCATTTTTTTTCTTGACTTTTTAAGACTTTAGACATCTGGTTTTCTTAGTTTTGCTCGAGAAGCATCCTCTTTTAGGCAAAGTTGCGAGCTTTTGAATTTGAAAAAATTTGGGTTTTTTGGATAATGAGTTGGCAAAGTTTGTGACTTTTGAAGAAAACCCATTTGATTTAAGTTTTTTTTTTGTGCTTTCATTGTGTTTTCTGGTTCTACAACAAATGGGATTTGGATGATTTTGTTTTTTATGCGAGTAAAGGCTGGAAGTTTGACTCTTGGAGGATGTCAGGTAAGATTTTTATTTATGTGACTCATGTTTGTTTCCTTCTGTTTTCTTTGGTTGGTTGGAGATTATTCATTCTAGTGAAGGTTATATGGCTCTACAATGCTTGTGATTTTGGCAATGCTGGTTGTTTAAAGAAAGAATTGTCTGATTTACTTGGCAGTTAGTGTAATTGTTTCTGGGCTCTCTATCTATTTATGTGTAAACATCTAGCATTTTTTAGATTTTTGCTTCCTGAGTGAGCAATGTAGCTAATGTTAGGTGTGCTTGTGATTTAAAGGTCTAATCTTTTGGGTCCTAGTTGTGTTTCAATTCATCTTTGGAGCTTCTTCAGTTTTAAAATTGGAACTTGATGGCAATCTAATTTGGCTGATGGATTCTGTTTGATTATTTTGTGAAATGCCATGGTAAATTTTGGTTTTTGATGAGAGAAACTTGCTTGTTTGAATGTTTCTCATGGTTAAGAAAGAATGTGATAGAATTTATTCGGACTTGGTTTTTCTGGGTGGTACTTATTGTTGAAACTGTATCGATTATGATTTGTAGATAATAGAATGGAGGTTGAGAGAAAACGTACAAAAGGAGGCTTTTTCCACTTGTTTGATTGGAATGGGAAGTCTCGCAAGAAGCTGTTCGTGAATAATTATGAATTTCCTGGTACAGTTGTTTTGTGGTAGATTATGTTTGTGCATGTGTTAATTTCTGATGGTCTGATACATTATCCTGTTTTTAACTTGATTAATGTCTGTCTGCATGGTGATTGTAGAAGGATTAAAGCAAGGAAAGGAAAATGTTGAGAAAATGGCAAAGCCGCGGCTTCATATGGTGAGCATTCATCTCTCTTCTGTTGTAATTTTCATTTCTACTAACTTCAGTTAAAAAAATCTTAAACATGATTAAATGGTCTGTTTCTGCTGTACATCCAGACAGAGCTGGATGATAGAAGAGCAAACTCGAGTAACAGAGGAAGTAGTGAGTTTAGTTGTGCTTTGTCAGTGACTAGTGATGAAGGATATGGAACAAGGGCCCCTGGGGCAGTTGCTAGACTTATGGGTCTGGATTCTTTGCCTGCATCAAATGTTGCTGAGCCCTCTTCTACCCTAGGTTTTGATCCACACTCTCTTAGGGCATTTCCATGTGATAGGAGCACCCCTAATTTATGGAGTGAATATAACCCAATGGACTACCGCAACATTCCAAATGAGCAAGAAAAGTATGCTTGGAATTCCGTGGAATCAAGGCTGCAGAAGGTGGAAAACCGGCCAATTGCGAGGTTCCAAACTGAAGCACTGGCTCCAAAATTGGCTAAATCAATTCCAGTTACCCATCATAAGTTGTTGTCTCCAATTAAGAATCCTGGATTCACTCCAACAAAGAATGTGGCTTACATAATGGAGGCAGCTGCAAAGATAATTGAGGCAAGTCCTAAGGCGAGTAGCATTGGTAAAATGCCATCAATCAGGACTTCTTCAGTTCCCTTGAGAATTCGGGATTTGAAACAGAAAATGGAAGCTGCACATTTAACATCCAGGCCCCAAAGATCAAATGAACCCTCTGTTGCCAGGAATACAAAAGAACAGCAAAGTGACAAGAGACGGAGTGGATCAGAAGGCCTGTCATCAGCCAAGGCTTCTACGGGTTCAGGAAAAGGCACTCCCAACAGTTTGAGGAATAAAGGAAAGTCTGTTCCAATTGCAGCACAAGCAAAGTCCAATGCTCAAAAAAGAGACGGGTCACCACTGAGAAGTAAGAGCATTGTGAAGCAGAAGGAACAAAATGAGGTCAAAGCAAACCAGTTGCTTAAGAACCAGCATTGTACACAAAAGGCTATACAGAAGAGAACCTTTGAAAGCAGGACCAATAATGTACTTCAGCAAAATAACCTCAAGCAAAATTCTGTACCCAATAAAGGTAGTTCAACTTTGAAGAATTCAGTTTCTAACCAGCAAGGTAATAAAACACAATCCACAAGTGGTTCTGTTGGACAATATAGGAATGTAAATAAGATTGTTGTAAAGCCTGAAATCATGCCCAGGAAGATCGGCTCGGTTATGATGGATTCTGAAAAGGAGAAAAAGAAGAAACAGTCTGTAAGTGGTGATCTTCAAATTGACAGAAGTGTTTCTCCTAATGTATCATTCAATAAGGATGGAAGGTCTACAAAAAGTAATGCTGTAATAGATGGGAACAAGAATATGGCTATGGATAACAGGAAAAATGGCATGGATGTTGTTTCATTTATGTTCTCGTCTCCCATAAAGAGAGCCATGCCTAGTTATCAGTCATCTGGACAAATGTCGGATAAATGCAACAACTCTGCTATTGATTCTTTTGGTAGTAATGATCATCCTTCCTTCAGAAGCTCAACATCTTATCTCCCTGGGTTGAATGTAGTGGGAGGTGATGTTATGGGTGTTTTTTTGGAGCAAAAGCTGAGAGAATTAACAAATAAAGTAGAGTCTACCCATTGTAATGGGATCAGAGAGGAGACTTCGGCTACTTCTTCATCCAGTTTAGAAAACTCATTGTCTACTCCCAATGTAGCAAGCACCTCCTCTGCAAGACTGGACCAGATGCTTCAAATTGTTCACGATAAAGATAAGTCAGACAGCCTTGGTTACTTTGATTGTGTTTTGGTGGAAAAATCACAGCTTGCAATGAACCAAAAGTGGCAGGTCAGTCTTAATTTCACAATCCACAGCTGCATCCTTCTTTTTTTTTTTTTTTTTTTTTTGTAGATGCCTTTGTATGTGACCTATCTGGTTGGCAATAGGTTTAATTTATTCCATGCCTCTACTGTATTGTACATGTACATCATTATAGATATAGTAGATAAAGTAGGAAGAATTCTTCTTCTTTTTTCTGTCAAGTCCAATAATGTTCAGAAAACCTTCTACCTTAATTGAAATGGGCGCTTGCTTCTCCTAGTTTTGCTGCAAACTTGGTATATTCTTTGGCATTATGCATAAATTGTCAGTGTCTATGAGCTGGGTAGAATTGCTTTTGAAGCTGTCCCTTAGATTTTCTGATTTTCATTTTTGCAAGTGCTAAAGAGTCTGGATTTTGGTCTGTAATTGTCTGGTGCAGATGCAAGTCCTTATAATTGGTTTTAGCTGTAGAACTCGGAGCTTGTGTGCAAATTACTGCCAACATCTTTTTTTTACCTTCCCAATTTTGACACGCTCCTTAACTAATGGGTATGTCAGCAGACAGAATTCTCTAATATGCTTTAAAAAGCTAAGCAGATACTAACATGGTTGGAAGTTCTCACAAAAAATAATTCAATTCACATTTCTCATCTTTAGAAATGAATATAAGTTGACATCTTATTTGGCACACTGACAATCTCACTCGGACAACCTTTTCAGCAATCAGAAGAGATGGAAGTGCAAAGCAGTAGCAGCAATTACAGTGAAACTGGAAAAGAACTTGAGTGTCAACGTACTAGCCCAGTTTCAATTCTCGAACCTTCTTTTGCAAGTGGAAGTTGCTCATATCTCAATGGTAAAGTTGTACACTGTTTTCCCTGACTTATTTTCTACTATGTAAGCACACAAAGAAATTTGGATTATCTCCATGCATTATAATTTGGACATAAACCAATATCAGTTAAATGCCAATTAGGAGCCTAGCAGTGGTAATTTGGGACTGATATTTATAATATGAGAGATATACAAGTGCGTTGTAGGAAAAGTGCATCTACTTCTCCCATAATTATTCACATCAGGTAGATCCTCGTAACGTGATGTGGGATGTATAACACAAGCTTTAAAGAACCACTTTTGGCTGAAATTACCTTTCTAGATTGGTTACGATCCTTTATCTCTTTTTTTGGATAAAATTACGTGTTTTAATGAAAATAATGACCAAAGTATATACTCATATTTTCAGGAAGTAGCCATTGCTCAACAAATGAATCTGTAGAAATGGAGGGTGAAACTGAGTTATCAGACTCAGCTTCCTCGATATCTATAGTGGATGTGGTAAGAAAATACACAACTAGAACGTGCAGCACAACAGAATTGAAGGAATTAAGCGACTGGGAGCTGGATTTCATAAGGGATATACTTAACAGTGCAGAGCTAAACTTGAAAGGTTTTGCATTGGGTCAAACCTTCAAAGTCATAAACCCCAATCTTTTTGATCTGTTGGAGAATCAAGACAAGGGTATGGAAAGTAATGAAGTAGAGTACTCCAAGCTTGCGCGAAAGCTTTTGTTTGATTGTGTTAGTGAATTCCTAGACTTTAAATGCAGACAAACTTTTGTAGGAAGCTGCAAAGCATGGGCTAAATTGTCAACATTGTTTCAAAGGAAGGGGTGGTTGGCAGAGGAACTGTACAAGGAAATTTTGGGTTGGCAAAGCATGGGTGACTTGATGGTGGATGAACTTGTAGAGCAGGACATGAGCACTCCGAATGGGAAATGGCTGGACTTTAGCATAGAAGCATTTGAAGATGGTGTAGAAATTGAGGATGGGATTCTAACTTCCTTGGTTGATGAATTGGTTTCTGATTTATTACCCTTGTAAAGCGCTTTAAGAAGGCTTTTCTCTCATTTAACTTCCACTGTATTTAAGGTAACCTGCTGCCTCTGCATTCCTTTAAGAAGAATATGATCACTGCTCACATCTCCATATTCTTTCCACCTGTAATAACCATTCCTCCAACTGCACTTTTCCCTTCCAATGATGTTAGTTCCCTCCAGATTTTCGTCAAGAATTAACCACTGATATAACAATCTAACGGCTAGAATTCTGTCCACGTATTGGATAGTAGGGGTAAGCTTCTGTTCTTTAATGTAGTTGTGGCAATTTTTCTGTTTGCTGTAGTTTGATGAATAACATTAATGATGGTTTATGATTGATATTAGGAGCTTCTTCCTTCTATTATTAGGGTTTTATTTCATAATTCTCAGCCTCGTGTCTATGGTTTTCTACCTCTGTGCTTAATGAAATTACCTTTCGAGCTTCCTCTCACTATGACTTAAACGTTTCTTGGGCCATGTATTCAATTCCTTCCACGCTTTTCATCATCACTTTCTTTTCCTAGAGGCCCGAAGAGCTTAAAGCGATACAGAATTTGATTCACGGTATTCCTTCCGCCGTCTGCTTCTCACCCCATTCTTGTTAGGCTTTGAACTTGTGGACTGTGCTTTTGGGGGGACACTCCATCATCACCTTAATTTATTAGCCATGCAAATAATGTTATTTTCAGGTCTAAACTGAAACTTTTCTGTGATTCATTTGGGGTGATTGAAGCATCACATCAAGCATTCCCAGTAACGTAGCTCGGATTGCTCATTTGTTTTGAGGAAGTGATTGTTCTTGTGCAGGTCGAGAGGGCCTAGTTGTTCCTCGCGCTATAACATCTAATAGCATGGCTCTATTGGAAGCCATAGCTTCTCGCCATTTTCTTGCATGCATGGTTAGATGTTATGTGCACAGTCCATGTACATGAACATGGAGAAAATACCAGTATCCCATAGCATGTTATCACCACGGTTTCAGAACCCTGAATGTCTTGGTGGGTCAACCCCTGTCCACTCAGGGTCAAGACCGGTCCGGTTTTCACAGATAAACAGAGAAGACCAGTCATTAATCACTGAACCATTGAAAATACGAAACCAATTAAAGATTCGGTTGGGAAAGAATCCAGTAACTCGTTGGAAGGTTGACAGTTGAACTAGCTAGGCATAGCTCATTTATTCCTGGTGCCTACAGGCTAGTAACCTGTTGCCACCATAGGCTTCCCCTTTTATTAAAAACATGTTGTCGAGGGTTTTTCACATAGCAACACGCCATTGCTGTAAAGTTTTACTTTCTTCAACGGTTTAATTCGATATTTATCAATTTAAACTTGTTTGGGCAAGGTTTAATGTTGTACTAGGTTAGAAGTTGATCCGGCAAATCAATTGACAGTCCTTACAAGATTTACTTTAACTTTTTTTAAATAAATTAAAATAACATTGCTTGGGACTAATCCATTGACTTATCTAATCCATCATCAGAGTATTGAGTCGGGCCATGAACTAGTTTGAGATTTATAGTTATGGTAAAAAATGTGTTTTTTTAAAAATTTTATCGTAATAAATATCTTTAAAATTATTTATAGATTAATTGACATTAAATTTCAAGATTATATCTTAAACAAGTGAACATTTTTTTACCTTAAGATTTGTAATGGTCATGTGCGAGGGCAATATGGATTTTAGCTTGTTTTTTTTTTTTTTTAGTTTAATGTAGATATCCAGACCAACTTACATGCATCTCGACTAATTTTAAATTAATAACAAACCTCCAGTAATTATAACAACATTAACTTGTTCCTTTTCTTTGGAAAAATTATTGGAACTCCATGAACTAGCGTGGGCCATGATAGGCTACTCAACTTGCTTGGGCACATGTCAAGCTTGGATTGGGTTAAGCCTTTTTTATTATTATTTTTTTAGGACACCAGGAGTTTTCTTTCTTGCACAGAGGAAGGAACTACTGGGAAGAGGGCACTGTGTTCTGCAACATGTCAACAGATTAGCATGTTCTCTTTATTCTGATTAACGAATTGTTTAAGACAGGATTAGATAATGATTAATAATTAATAATTAATTAGAACAGAGTTTAAAAACACAGAACCTTGGCCTCGTGGTAGCTGCCCAAGAGTGAGAGGATCCTATGGATTTTGCTGTAACTTGATGTTTCAAGAGTGTACCTCTGCCTTAGAAGACGGGTCTTGCATTGAATCAATACACCCATGGTTTTTGTTATTGTCGTTTGCTGATGCTACTTTCGAAATATTAATTAGTGAATCATGATTTATATCATGATTTCTTCGTATGTAT
>Ga0307515_10018730_pt1 | contig 12498 bp, 12 predicted proteins | sample 17_EM_MG_FD_194513 | JGI IMG/M metagenome (GOLD analysis project Ga0307515, IMG submission 194513) | Populus trichocarpa ectomycorrhiza microbial communities from riparian zone in the Pacific Northwest, United States - 17_EM | ecosystem: Host-associated > Plants > Roots > Unclassified | place... | reverse complement strand
GTGACTAAAACAAAAGAAACCCTTTCGCTTTCAAGTTTCAACTCTCTCTCTCAAATGTTTTGGTACATTGCCCAAACTGCCACTACATTATATTAAAACATGACCATCCAGTCCTTACTCGATTACCAATCCTGAAATTGAACAGAAGCCCTAATCCAAGCCTGCAGGCAGCCCTGAGGAGCGGCGGTGCGGTAAAACGAACGTAAATTTATCTCCACGTCACGATCGAATTCTTATTAGTTATTTCCTCTTTATGTTTTCAAAAAATATATGAGGATTACATGTATCAGAGGGTAAACCTAAAAATAAATACCCAGTCATGGACCTTATCTAGATCGAGTCCTTAAAGAATATTCTATCTCAATTGCATCCCTAATTACCTGAAATTCTCAATTCAGCTCTCCACTTCAAAAGTTTTTTTTCCAAGGAAATTGTTGTGCTTCTTGCAAGGAATTTGTCAAGTATTTCCAAAGCATTTTCTCAACCAATGAAGGAACATAGATGGAAAGACTAAGAAACCTGATCGAGATAAAGAATTGTCTGAGGACTTACATAAGAGAAAGCATATAGTTAGAGGACCATTTTGAGGTTTACCCTATATATTTAATCAACATTCTAAAACTCTCTCCTTCTCTTCTTCTCAACCAAAAAACTTAACATTGCTGTATGTGTATGTATGCATCCTCTCCTCTCGTCTGTCTCCTTTTCTTCTTGTGTCATTTCGTGATATAAGCCAGTGCTCCAATTACCATATCCCTCTTCCTTTAAAGGTTTTACATCAAAAGTTCTTCTTCTTCATTAAGATAAAGCTGTGTGTTCTTGTCTGGTCCGGTCTGTCTAAAATTAAAAAGAAAAAAGAAAAGAAAAGGCTTTTTTATTTATTTATTTTTTGTTTGCTGAGAAAAGGTGTGCTTGCTAATTCAGTAGAGCGTATCAAACGATCTATATCTTTGTAAAATTCGGTTAAATAAGTTGCTTTGAATTGAAGTAAAATGCAAAAATCACTTGGTGTTTCGATGAGGTGATCTATGGCTAATTATAATTATAATCTGTTGTTTTATTTTGATTCTAAAGTAAAATATCGGTTAGATCTGCTAACCGATTTTTTGATTGCAGGTCTTCAATTGAAGTTGTTCGAAGCATGACTCGTTGCGGTTGCTTTTACTGTTGTTGAAGAGAGGGAGAGGGAGAGAGTTTTGTTATTTGTAAAAAGAAAAAAAGGAAAAGATGAAGAGGTCAAGAGATGATGTTTACATGGGGTCTCAACTTAAAAGGCCTGTGCTCTCTTCTTCCACTAAAGGCGAAGCGTAAGTTTTTTTTTTTTTTTTAATTTTGCTGATTTTAGTGCTTGATTTTGGAACCAATTTATGTAAAACAGATTAATTGCTTCGCATGTTAGATATTACTGTTACTAATTTTAGTTTTTTGGGATGCTCTTGTCTGGCTGAGATTAGTTTTTTTTACCTTTTTAGGTTAAGATTCAGTAGTTGTATTTTTATTTTCTTCTTCTTTGATGAGATAGGATAATTTTTCTTCTTGCTAGATTATCTTAAAAATTCCTTCGGTTATCGATTTGGATGTGATGGAAACCATGAATTCTAGGTGGTTGTTCTAGTCTTAGGTACTATTAAGTGTACTTGTGCAACTTTTACGTGAATGAATCCGGGGGCTGAGGCTAATGATCTATTGGATGTGTTTTGGAATTTAGTTATTAAGTCATTAATTTAAATATATCTTTGTGCTATGAAGTTCTGGGCAACCTCAGATGATTGGAGGGGGAGGTGGTGGTGGTGGAGGAGGAGGAGGAGGAGGAGGACAGAAACTGACAACAAATGATGCCTTGGCATATCTCAAGGCTGTCAAGGATATATTTCAAGACAAGAGAGAAAAGTACGATGACTTTCTTGAGGTCATGAAGGATTTCAAAGCTCAAAGGTTTGTTGTTGATGTGCAGGCAATGAGCTCTTTTTTTTTAAAAAAAATATGTACATGTGCATGTGTTTTGATGAATTTTATCGACTTGTTGCTTTGGATGTTGTCTGTAGAATTGACACTGCGGGTGTCATAGCAAGGGTGAAGGAGTTATTTAAAGGGCACCGCGATTTAATTTTGGGTTTCAATACCTTCTTGCCAAAAGGATATGAGATCACCCTCCCACTGGAAGAAGAACAACCTCCGCAGAAAAAGCCAGTTGAATTTGAAGAAGCAATTAATTTTGTGAACAAAATTAAGGTACAAACATTGTTTCCTGGCCAAACTGCAGGATGGTTTATTGTTTTGGTTTCAACGGTTTTAATTGTATGAATTTTGTGTCTTCAGACAAGGTTTCAAGGTGATGATCATGTTTACAAATCTTTTTTAGACATTTTGAACATGTACAGAAAGGAAAATAAGTCCATCAGTGAGGTCTACCAGGAGGTATACCTGTCACACTTTTCTCACCTCCACTGACTTTTCTTTTGTTTGAATGCTCCTTTTTCTGTTTCTATCATATTCAGTTATAACTGCTTATTTTTTGTCTGTCTATGGGATATAAGAATTTTGAACAGTTTTAATGGAACTACTTCTGTTGCAGGTGGCTGCACTTTTTCGAGACCACCATGATCTGCTCTTGGAGTTCACTCATTTCCTTCCTGATTCTTCAGCTGCCGCCAGTGCTCTTTTTCCGTCTGCCAGGAATTCTGCTCCCCGTGACAGAAGTTCTGCCATGCCTACAATGCGCCAAATGCATGTTGACAAGGTTCCTCCTTTCCCTTCTTTTCTCATTTCTCTGAATTTTCAGTTAATCACCGGGCTAATGTTTGGATTTGTATCTCTTGCCAGAAAGAAAGGGCTATGGCCTCACATGCTGAACGTGACATCAGTGTTGACCGTCCCGATCCCGACCATGATAGGGCTATGATCAGAGCAGATAAGGATCAACGCAGGCGTGTTGAAAAAGAAAAGGAGAGGAGAGAAGACAGAGATAGGAGGGATTGTGAGCGAGATGATAGAGATTATGATCATGATGGAAATCGAGACTTCAACCAACGATTCCCTCACAAGCGGAAACCTGCTCGTAGAGTTGAAGATTCAGCTGCTGAACAAGGTGGGGATGGTGATGAGAGCTTCGGAGGAATGAATCCTGTTTCATCAGCTTATGATGATAAAAATGCTGTAAAAAGTGAGTTCTTAGTTGTTTTTCAGTGCTTTATGCTCATAGATGTGATTGGTTTTTGGCTAGGGCTATGTTTGTAACTGGAAATTATTATATTGTTGGTGAACTTCTGTCTGTTATTCTTCTGGTTCTCAATTTTCAACCGCATCATATTTTGTGCATCTGCAACTTCCACTTGTGTAGATTTGAGTTTTCATTATCATGTTTCCATTTTTTTTTTCTTTTGCAGATGAAGTCACAGATTAATGTTCTTTGGTTGTTGGGTTGTTTTCTTCTCTTTCCTTTTCATTAACCTTTCTTTCCGAGGGTGTGTGCTTTGCTTAGTTCACATTGCAGATTGTCTACTGTTTTATTTCGTGATTGTGCACATTTTGATTGCTTTCTGATGTAGAGTTCCGAGATATCTAATGATGCAGTAAGTTATATGTTTCTGACATTCGTATTCAAAGTAATGACTTGTGATTTTAATTCTAATATTGCATCAAGGTTTTCCCCTTTTTTCTTGAACTTTTTAGGGTCCAAGTTTTGTTTTTGTATATTTTTTATGCTGCTAGACCTGGTTGCATTCTCCATCATTTGTGAATTCAGTGAAAATGCACTTCTCTATTGTGTATATTACTTTGTAACACATCATCCCTATTACTTTTGGGGTGCTTATCATGCATTGTGTCTTTATATACCGCTTCAAACTCGAATGATCATCATTGCTGGTGTCAATTATATTTTCTTTATGGACTCTAATGCTCTTAGTGTATTTAAATTGAGTTTTCGTTTCTTTTTCTTCTTCACCAGGGGAAAGCTCCTTTTCCCTTTTCAAGTTTTGTTACCTTCCCCTTCTATTTCTGCTTTGTTGACTTGGTTCATATCATGGCAGGTGCATTAAGTCAAGAGCTTGCTTTTTGTGACAAAGTCAAGGAGACGTTGCACAATCCTGAAAATTACCAGGAATTTTTGAGGTGTCTTCATCTCTATACCAGAGAAATAATCACACGATCAGAGTTGCAATCTTTGGTATGGCTGATAGTCATTTAACATTGCTCCACAACAACCAATATTAACAGAAAAAGATATACATTAATTTATCAATTAGCTTCTGTTGTTACCCTTGAATGTATGAAGAGCTCATGTCAAATCATGTATATATAGTTTATGTCCCCTATAGGACCAGAGGTACTTGAAATTAAATTTTACTTCTCAAGGAGTAGCTCTTGTTTGCTCTCCTTGGACTTTTGCATTTGGAACTGAAAACTTCAAATTATTTATGTTGTAAGGGATAGAGGTTTGAAGGTTTGACCGAACCATTTTTGGGTTACACGGTTTCAACTCTTCATTTCAAGGTTATTTACTCTTGCTTGATAGGAAGTTTTTATGCTCCTTGTTTGGTGCATTATTTGGCAAGTCTCTTGCTGTTGAATGTGCTGGGATCAACTTGAGTGCACTTCAATATTGTGTATATAAAGAAATAGTAGTATGGTCCTGTCTATACATCTAACCTACTTATAGTCAATGCTGTTGGAATATATCTTATCTTAAAAAATGTTATTGGAATAGAACTAGTAAAGCATGAAACTCTTGGTTGTACCAGGTGGGTGATTTGCTTGGAAAATATCCGGATCTCATGGACGGGTTCAATGAATTCTTGGCACTATGTGAAAAAAAGGGTACCTTTACGAAACAAATATTTTTATTACTTGCTTTGGAAATTTTGTATTATCAACACTGTCTGATTAAAATTTGTCTTGTAGAGGGTCTCCTTGCTGGTGTTGTGAGTAAAAGTAAGTAATGAATGTTTCTTCTTGTTATTGTTAGGCTAGATGATCCTCTCATCATCTTAGCTCTCTTCATCTTATGTTGCTTTTCTAGCATGCTGGATTCATTTGGTTTAATTTGATTTTCTAGGAACTTGTGTTCGGTTCTAGTTCAACTTTTACTGAACCAACCATGTTTGGATTAGTTCTAAAATGATCTGACCTCTGTTGCATTCAGATTAATGTTTACTAACTTATTCCAGAATCACTGTGGAATGAAGGTAATTTACCCAGAGTTTTGAAAGTAGAAGACCGAGATAGAGATCGGGATCGTGAGAGAGATGATGGGGTCAAAGATAGAGACCGTGAAATCCGAGAAAGGGATAGGCTTGACAAAAGTGTAGCCTTTGGAAATAAGGACACGGGAGGTCACAAAATGTCTTTATTTCCCAGCAAGGATAAGCTTCCAGCAAAACCCATTAATGAACTTGACTTATCTAACTGCGAGCGCTGCACTCCCAGTTATCGGCTTCTACCAAAGAGTGTAATTAACTTCTTTTATTGATGATATATTTTCTTTAGTTGATTAGCACTTGTAATAGTTTTTGCTCCCTGGGTGACTTATTTATTGCATGATGGCAGTACATGATACCTCCTGCAAGTCAGAGGACCGAGCTTGGTGCTGAAGTACTGAATGATCATTGGGTATCTGTTACTTCAGGAAGTGAAGATTACTCTTTTAAACATATGCGGAAAAACCAGTATGAAGAGAGCTTGTTTCGATGTGAAGATGACAGGTTGGAGCTTGCCTTGGATGATGTTAATTTATTTTCTGTCAATTTTTTAAAAACAAAAATTGGGGGTGTTTTTTTTTATAGGTAATATAAATTCTCTTTGAGAATTTGCTTTTGACTTTTTAATTCTAAAACTGCCTACTTTCCCAGACATTTCTCTTGTGATTAACGTCAAAATATAACATTCTGTCACAACGATGTCTTTTGTAGGAAACTGAGATGGCACTGTTTGCACAACTCTGTTTGTTTCTGCTATACATAAATTATCACTTTCAACGATTCTAGCGTTTTGGTTATCTTTTGGCAATTGTTGATGACCTTTCTTGTCATTTCAGGTTTGAGCTGGACATGCTGTTAGAATCTGTGAATGTAACCACCAAGCGTGTGGAGGAATTATTAGAAAAGATCAACAATAACACGATCAAAATGGATAGTCCAATCCGTATTGATGAGCACTTAACAGGTCATAACTTGATTGATGTTTGATTGAGTTATTAGAATATCAACTTTACCCTATGCTCATTTGTGAGGTGCTCTCCTCTTTTCTGATGAGATTTTCTTTTCTTCTGGTTTAGCTCTGAATCTGAGGTGTGTTGAACGTTTATATGGCGACCACGGGCTTGATGTAATGGATGTATTGAGGAAGAACACTTCTCTTGCTTTGCCAGTTATATTAACTCGCTTGAAGCAGAAACAAGAAGAGTGGGCAAGGTGTCGTGCTGATTTTAACAAAGTTTGGGCTGAAATTTATGCCAAAAACTATCACAAATCACTTGATCATCGTAGCTTCTATTTCAAGCAGCAGGATACAAAGAGCTTGAGCACAAAAGGTATTTACTAGTTGACATCCTGGTATATACACATTCAGATGAATCCATTAATATGTAATTATTTTGATATCTTGGCGTGAATGGGAATTATGATCTCTGACCATTATCTTATACATTTTGTTGTGAGTACCAAGCAAAACTAAATAAGAGTCCTGAATAATTTTGGAAGTTGCTTTGTTCCATCCTTTATCAATGGCTTCTTGCATATACTCTTGTCTGTATAGGAAATAACTTGCTCCATCCTTAATCATAAAATCATGAATTTATATAAATTTTTGACTGCATATGATCCATAGCTACATTAACATAATGGACATATGACATATTTTGCAGCCTTACTGGCGGAGATCAAAGAAATTAGTGAGAATAAGCGCAAGGAAGATGATGTGCTTCTTGCTTTTGCTGCTGGAAACAGACGACCTATTATACCAAATTTGGAATTTGAGTACCTAGATCCTGACACTCATGAGGACTTGTATCAACTCATCAAATATTCATGTGCGGAAGTTTGTACAACTGAACAGTTAGATAAAGTGATGAAGATTTGGACAACCTTCTTAGAACCCATGCTTGGTGTTCCGTCCCGGCCTCAGGGTGCCGAGGACACTGAAGATGTTGTAAAAGCTAAGAATCAGTCTTCTAAAAGTGGAGAGAGTGAAGGCAGCCCTAGTGGTGGTGGTGCGGTCACAAACTCCAAACATTCGAATCCTTCAAGAAATGGAGATGAAAGTATCCAACCTGAACAATCAAGTTCTAGCAGGGCTTGGATGCTAAATGGAGAAAACAGGGTTAAAGAAAATGGTTCTCCTGATGCGGATCACGTGGCTCGCAAAAGTGATACTTCCACAAGCACTCTTCAACATGATAAGGTGCTGATCAATGCAGCTGCAGCTGATGAATTGTCAGGGGTCACTAAACAAGCTCCTTCCAATGACCGACTACTAAATTCAAATGCATCTCTTGTCACTGGGGCAGAGTTAAGTAATGGACGAACTCTTGTTGAATCAGGTTTGATGGATGTTTCCAATCTTATTTAATTCGTGTTATTTCCTTAAATCTCTCTCCTGTATTGCAAGTCCCCCCCTCCTTTTTTTTCCTTTCAAATTTATGGCTAGATTTCTGAGATGTAGCATTTTGTTGCAAGGGCTTAGTGCTACCCCTTCAAGACCAAGTAATGGCACTGTTGAGGGAGGGCTTGGAATAGGTTCGAGTAATGAAATATTACCGTCAACAGAGGTATGGTGTTTTCATACTTTATCAGTTTACATCAATTTATTTAGCATGTTCTTGATTATGAACCAGTAAGTTGACAATAAAGGACAGGGGTGGACATGGATGAAAGGGGTATCAAAGGACTTAAAATCTTGTGCTATTGAGGTTGATTTGGTATCGAATCAAGAAACGGAATCCGGTTCTACAGGGCCAAGAAAGAAAAGCCTTTCCAGCTAGGCGACAAAAGGATCCATAAAGCGGAGACAAACTAGTTTGGAATTGAGGTTTTGTTGTTCTTGATAGACCACTTGCCATAGTCAATTGGAATTTTATGCTGTTAGCCTCGGTATCATATGGGTAGACTTGAAGCTGAATTATTTTCTCGGACATAGAAAATAAGTTGTTTTGATGGTTGGCTTGACAAGTATCTTTTACTGGTTTTGTAATTGAATTTAAAGAAAAAATTATTGAAAAATACTCCCTAACTGACCGTGCAGGCTGACATGGCTAAGGATTGTTGAGAAATAAACATCAACTAAATGAAAAACATCTTGGGTTTCTTATTTGATCATTTTTTTTTCTTCTAGTTAACTTCAGATGAAAGATGACTGTATCTATTGCTGATTTAACAGGGTGGTGAATTTTCAAGACCCCCTGTATCCACAAATGGGGTGGCAACAGAAGTCATCAAGAGTAACAGATATAATGATGAATCTGCTGCACAATTTAAAATTGAAAGAGAAGAGGGTGAATTATCTCCAAATGGAGATTTTGAGGAGGATAATTTTGCAGTTTATGGAGAAGCTGGTTTGGAGGCAGCGCATAAGGTGAAGGACAGTGCTGTTAGTAGGCAATATCAAGCCAGACAGGGAGAAGAATGTGGAGAGGCAGGGGGGGAGAATGACGCTGATGCTGATGATGAAGGCGGTGAAAGTGCTCAAAGGTCATCAGAGGATAGTGAGAATGCCTCTGAGAATGGTGATGTTTCTGGAAGTGAGTCTGGTGATGGTGAAGATTGCTCTCGGGAAGAGCATGAGGAAGATGGTGACCATGATGAGCATGATAATAAAGCTGAGAGTGAAGGTGAGGCCGAAGGAATGGCTGATGCCCACGATGTTGAAGGAGAAGGAACGATTTTACCATTTTCAGAACGTTTTCTTCTAAACGTGAAGCCTTTGGCAAAGCATGTCCCCCCTTCATTGCATGACAAAGAAAAAGGTTTTCGGGTTTTCTATGGAAATGATTCCTTCTATGTGCTTTTTAGGCTTCACCAAGTAAGGCTTGTTTTTGAATTCTGTTTATTTGGCAGGACATTTTTCATTTAATTAAGAGATTGTTTTTGTTAACATGGTTTCCTTATTTGCTATTTTGACAGACATTATATGAGAGAATACAATCAGCAAAGGTTAATTCATCATCTGCCGAGAGGAAATGGAGAGCTTCAAATGACACTAGTCCTACTGATCTTTATGCCAGGTGCCATAGCTTCAGAAATTTAGGTTATTCTATCAACTTGAATGTCTTTATTAATTTAAGTATGTCTTTACAGATTCATGAGTGCACTTTACAACTTACTTGATGGTTCTTCTGACAATACAAAATTTGAGGATGATTGCCGGGCTATTATTGGGACACAGTCATATGTTCTATTCACATTGGACAAACTAATATATAAGCTTGTCAAACAGGTAAAATGCTCAGGATTTCCTTCAACATTTTCATTCTCCAGTCTTCTGCCTTTCTTGACCTCATCTCTTCTCACCAAGTACTCTTTTATTTTCCTCAGCTCCAAACCGTGGCAACGGATGAAATGGACAACAAGTTGCTCCAACTATATGCATATGAAAAATCAAGGAAACATGGAAGATTTGTGGATATTGTTTGTCATGAAAATGCTCGCGTGCTTCTTCATGATGAGAACATATATCGTATTGAATGTGTAGGTCTTGTGGTTTTGCTTGTCTGTTTTTTATTGAAATGTTACGAGTTTGAAGGTTTGTTAATTCTGATGCAACTGTAACACTAATTTTCTGTGCAGTCTTCTGCACCAACCCGCTTGTCTATTCAGCTTATGGACTTTGGACACGATAAACCCGAAGTTACTGCTGTTTCCATGGATCCTAATTTTGCATCATATCTGCATAATGATTTCCTCTCTGTTGTTCCCGACAAAAAAGAGAAGCCAGGGATTTTCTTGAAGAGGTGCGTAGACACAATGGACAAAGTTATTTATTCTGTACGAGCTCCTATGTTTAACAAAGCCCCCTGTTGACAGGAATAAACATAGATATTCAGATGCTGACGAGTGCCAGGCCATGGAAGGGTTTCGGGTTTTGAACGGTTTAGAGTGTAAAATTGCTTGCAATTCCTCAAAGGTATCTTGCATTAAAAGTCACGTTTTAGTTTTTGCCTTTTTGTACTCGTGTGCTTGTAATTAAGCAAGCCCTAGCCCACTAGTTTCTTTTATCTTCTGTTGATCAATTGGTGATGTGTGCATGTAGGTGTCCTATGTTTTAGACACAGAAGATTTTTTGTTCCGACCACAAAAGAAAAGCAAAACTTTGCAGCAGAATGGCTCATGCCACGACGACCAGGCAAAGATTTCCAAAAGAGTACAACGGTTTCACAGACTGCTATCTAGCTCATCATAACACGCCTTCCTGCAACAAAGTGGATCTGGTGTGTGCAATTGTTTCAGTTCTCTATTTATACCTTCAAGCAAACAGGAAAAAACCTCCTCTCGATCACTTTTTTTTTTAAATTTTTATTTGAACAGCCTCTATTACTTGTGCTCTCAGATTTTGCTCCGCAGTCTGGCTTCCGAATGCATCATATGCTTTGGCGCTGGAAATGCATTTGTTGGGGCGTCTCCGAAAATTATCTTTGATCTGTTCTCATACCCGTCTCACCAAGTGAAAGGAGATATGGGTTTGCAAGATCGTAGTGTAGTGGAAGCTTGTGGCATTTGAGCCACGATCACGCATGTAAATAGGGCTGACGTGATGTAATATCCCAATTTGACATGAATACTGAATTGTCGACCATTTTGATTAACACCCTTATATTATCTTTCTTTTGATTTTAATATATGAACTGTGATGTATTTGAATTACAAGCCTCTGCTACCGTTCGTCGTTTTAGATGTTTCCTGTGGCCATCAAATCAATCTTAAGGATCATTAAATTAATTATTTCAGCTTTTCAAGCAATGTTTTGATGTCAAACACCATTTTTAAACCTAAACTAAACTCAAATTTAAGTTCTTAGATTTGAGAGGTGATGATTGAATTTAAAATGGACATGGATAAATTCATTTGATGGAGGTATCGTAATGAATATTGGCTGAAATTTAATAAAGATCGAAGGAGCTTCGGCTGAAGCCTAATAAAAGTACAGAAGCCTCATAAAGATCGAAGGAGGTTCGGCTGAAGCCTGATAAAAGTACAGAAGCCTAATAAAAGTGTAAAGATTGACCGACTAGTAGGTTAACTCAAAATTTATATTTGTTTGAGTTGAATAAATTGATTAGTTTTGTTTTGTTTATTAAAAATGTTTTTGAAAAAAATTAAATTTTTTTTATTTTTTTTGTTTCAAATTAATATTTTTTTGTGTTTTTAGATCATTTTAATACGCTGATATCAAAAATAATTTTTTTTAAAAAAAAAAAATTATTTTGATACATTTCTGTTTAAAAAGTACTTTCAAAAATAACCACTAGTCCACAATCATTCCCAAACATGCCCGGTTAAGAATTTAAATTGATTTATTATCCAGTAAAATGTGTAAAAACCGGTAAAAAATAATAAAAAACTAGTTGATTTTTTAAAAAAATATATATATTAAAAAGATGTTGGATTGATTAAAAAAAATAGTTAATTTTTCCGGTAATCTAGGTTGACGTCTGGTATGGTTTTAAAATTATGTAAAGGAGGTTTTAATCAGAACATGTCATATTCTAGTTATTAAAATAAAAACAAAGTCACGGGATGCAAATCAAAATGGCTTATAGTTCAAGGGATCTATAGCCGAATTTGACTGGTCCAGAGGTTTCTTTTGAACGGGTAGACCTAGTAAAACTTAAAGTGAAAGTTTACCTGTTCAATAATTATTTAAAAAAACGAAAAAGCTTAGAAAGTTCCGGCACGGAAACCATCGGACGGCTGCAACTTAGAATCCACGGTTTGAATTGGCAAGATGATAATTTTAGGATTTTTTTTCTAATGTGTGCCCAAGTTACTAACAACTTTTGAAAGTTATAATATAACATTTTCAAAATTTTTAGTTTTAGATTTTTCAAACATAAAAAAATATATATATCTCATTAAAAGAAATGTGTAATTCTCATAGCTTAAAAACCTAGCTAGAAGGTTACGTTTGAGGTTCAAATCGAACCGGGTTAAAAAAATATATAAAAAGATAAAAAATTCAGTTTGATTCGATGACCCGATTGACCTAGTTAAAAACTTAATTACAACTTGTTAACTATTTGTTTTTTTACAAAAATAATATTATTTTTTTTATAAAAAAAATGGTGGTTGACCCGGGTCATCACCAGGTAAGGTTTAAAAACTATAGTCATTTTCATTCTATAATTTGTTATAATTTATTTTTATTATTTAGATAGATAAAAATATCTTTATTTTTTTTATATAAAAGATGATAAATATATTTTTCATAAATAATGATATTAGATGTTAGCATTACATTTTAATCTAAGAATATAGTTAATAATTTTTTTTGTAATTAGAATATTTAAAT
>Ga0307515_10018729_pt1 | contig 12499 bp, 10 predicted proteins | sample 17_EM_MG_FD_194513 | JGI IMG/M metagenome (GOLD analysis project Ga0307515, IMG submission 194513) | Populus trichocarpa ectomycorrhiza microbial communities from riparian zone in the Pacific Northwest, United States - 17_EM | ecosystem: Host-associated > Plants > Roots > Unclassified | place... | reverse complement strand
ACGGTTCTTGCAACATCACAACATCAGCCCCCCAAACAATTCCTGTTTCCAACGCCATCATAGTCGCCTCATACCCCCTCCCACAGTTATGCATTACGCATTTCACCATGACTTCACGGGGGTTTCTCGGGTCCCTGCGTTAGAAGATTCTCCTTCCGTTTCTTGTGCCGCAACAACTTGGACTTCCGGCTCCTTTTCTGTCTGCTCATCATTCTGAGCCTTCTTTTCCGCCTCTGCAGTCAATGGCTCCCCATCCTCTGTATCATCCGGCTTCTTTTGTTGATCAGTTGTCACATTTCGGCGCTCCCCTTCTCTCTCCTTCCAGGTGCGTCTTTCTTCTCTCGCCATCTTAATAGCCTCTTGTTTCTTCACACAACAATTGGCCTTTGCAATATGATTTCCCTTGCAGTTGACGCACTTGTCGACGTTATGGGTGCAGTTCTGTCCCGCATTAGCTTTGCAACCTACCATGTTGCATTTATGATCCTTCGTCAAATGTCTCCCCAAGTACCTATCAAAATTGACACCATGCATCTTCACTCTCTCCCAGAGCTCATTTGTTTCGATGTCCACTATCCCAGCGTCCACCTTTCTTGCCGCCTTTATCACAATCTCTCGGTACAGAATCAACATTTCGGCTGTTGCTCCCGGAGTTGTAATTGTTGACAAACATCCTCGGGTGGTCTTTGTAACTCCCTGGATGCGAACAAAATGTGGAACCTTCGCCTCAAAAAGTGCCCTATTCACTTCAGACGAAATATCCAAATCTTTCCTCTGAGAAAGAGGTAAGCCATTATCCCTCTTAAAGGTGACCCTCCATTTCTCCATTGAATTTTGGCCTGGGAAGACCGGCTTCATCTCCTCCTTCTTTTGCTGTCTCTTCACTTCGACAAAGCCATCTCCCTTCTTCTATTGCGGCTGTCCCGATTGTTGTTGTCGTTGTTGTTGGTCGGGTTGCTTCTTCATTGATGGTGGTGCTGCCGCTCTCTGCGCCCACGTCTCTTTCTTCTTCTCTTCCGGCCTCCTTGCCGGTTGTTGTTGTATGGGTTTCTTAACCTCCGGCTTCTTCTTCTCTCCTGCCTTTGGTCCCTTTGGTATCTCCTTCACCTCCTTCTTCTTTTGTTCCAGCACTGCAGGCACAATAACCGGTCTCTTTGCAATCGTAACCTGTCCACTCGGAGTGAACCTTGGAAACTCCTGCCTCTTCTCTCCCGGCGGTATAATCGGCGCATGTTTCGATGCCTCCAATTCTTGCTCTTCCACCTCCATTCTTTTGATAACCCTAGCTACCTTCTCATTCTCCTCCTCTGAGGAGGTCGCCCCCGGTTCAAACTTGATATCACTCATATATTCCTCCTCAGGGGTGGCTTCTACCTGTTTCCCCCTTCGGATTTCTCCCTTTTTTCTCTCTTCTTCAGCTGCCTCCTCAAACCTCTTTACCACCCTATCCGTCAGCTGATCAATCATTCCTCCCATGCAATCTCTCATCACATTTTCAATTGTCTTAGCCATATTCACTGGTGCGACCTTGGCCAATTTCATTTCGATCTTGCTCAACCTATCATCAAGCTTCTCCGCCCTTTCTGCCGCGTACTCCCTTTCCAACTCCACCTCAGTTTGTATGTTTTGGGCTATCTTTCTTACCCCCATAACTGCCGCATCAGTATGATTCTGCCTTGCTGCAATATGTTGGCTCTGCTGCTGACACCAAACATTGTAGTTTGCGTCATTTCTTTCCTGTCTAACCATAAAATCCCTCAGTCCATTAGTGTTCCGAAGATACTCACCAATAATCTTTCCCATATCTGCCGGTTCACTCTCACTGGCCAAATTTTCTGCAGGCTTGGCCCAATCAAACTCGAGCTTCCTCCTGCTTGGCCTTTGCGGCATATTCAGGATTGGTCGTTCGGGCGTTACCGGCCTCTTCACTCCCTTCCCCTTATTGCGTTTCTTTCCCTTCTTTGTTGGTGTCATGTAAGGTTTCTCATCCCTCCGCTCCACCTCGGTCATCGCATCATCACTGTTGTCGCTAATTTCGAATTGTCTCAGAATGGGTGTGTAGACTTTCCAGGTCTCCTCCATTCCCTCCTCTTTCATCTCATGTTGACTGGTATTTTCCTCCGACTGAATATACCTCTGCACGATAATTCCAACACTCGCCCTAGGAACCGAAAAGGGGTCCTGAGGAATAGCGCTCAGAGGCATGCCCAAAAGGCTTCCCTCATAATTCGTAGTTGGCCCAGGGGACATAACCCTCTCCCTTGGTGTATGCGATGGGAAGGAAATCTCACTTCCCCCGTAATTTATCGTAGATGGTGGCGGTGGCGATAATTCAGAAGAATCATCGCTCCCGTATCTTGTGATTCCAGTGACTCCAGTTTTTCCCGTCAGGTCGGAGTACTCTCTCATATCGTCTAGGTCACTGGGAAGTTGTCCCGTTTCCACTCTGGAGGTTGCTTGACTATCTTCGCGTCTCCTCAAATCATCTTCGGCATGAGCATAACGTAGCCCCGCCTCAAATTTCTTCTTTCTTTTCTTCGTCCCTGAGCCTTTCGTACTCAGAATCTCCATGAAGATCTCTCTCCATTTGTTCAAGGTCGTCTCTTTCGATCTGCGATACCGTTCCCTCGTTCGTAAGTGGTCCGGAAATCTTATCAAGTAACTCGCCAACATGGCTGCTGGAAACGTTGGAAGTCCCGGAAATGGATTCTTCTCTCTTCTTCCTATTCATTCTTTCGACTGCCTTCTGGAAAGTAGTCTTTTGGCTCATCGTTGCTAGCTTCTAGGCGGTTGAAGTTCGTTCAACTGAAAACCGAAGCAAAAATTTTCTCGCGATGTCAAACTTGATTGGGTAAAATCGGTCTTGGCAAAACTAAAAGGTGGTGTGGTGTGTTGTCGGAGGTGGCGTCACGCCTTGCCGCAGGGGCGATAATCCCGTCCATCCAATATGTCTTCTTCTCCGTACTCAACAGCTGCACCGCCCCTAGCAACACAGTTCTGCCAGCGAATTCGCACCCAAATACGGTCGTCACAAATCCTTCTTTCTTCAACCACCTTGCCGCATGTTGGTTGTATCCGTAGAACAAGCCAAAGGCAAACACCACAGTGATCAGTAAAAGGAGGACGACTCCGTCCCACCCTTTCTGCCCAGCAACAAATGTCATAGCGACAACTTGAAGGTTTTCGGCGAACCGAAACTAGAAGATGATGAGCGGATTTGTTTTGCCGGGGTCAATCATGGGCTTGTTCAGGAGGGTATCGATAAGGCCTCGATTGCCCAGGCAGAGAGTCCAGATAGTTGCATTCTCGTGGACGGCAACAAGCATGCAGCCTTCGTGGGTTTCTCGATTTCGACGATAGAGTGGAGACCGTTTTAGGTTTGTGTTCTGTGCTAAGTACCGAGAGATTCCGCCTATAGCTACTATCAAACCAGAGCCAAAGCACCCGCATGCAACCAACACCGCCGCCAGCCCCAATATGAGGCCTAGATGGATTGCCCGCCAAACTGGATGATCCATAGCCATGAGTTTCGATTTGCGGGACATCTTCTCGACTTCGGTCATAACGATTACGTTGAGTAGTTGGCGTCTGTTGAAGAGTTTTTGACTGTCGAAGTAAGATCCACAGTGAACGTCGCTAGCTTCGCCGCTTGAACCACTGTCGGGGTTGCTTTCCGGGAATTGCTTCAGGAGTTCTTGTCGATGCTTCAGGATCCACTTAATTATGTCATCATGTGAAATTTCCGGACAATATTCTTTGCCGTTGAACGCAGTCGTGGCCACAGCTACTACAGCTACGCTATTATAGCAGGGAAACATACTTCCCCACTGAACATCGTAAACTTTCGGTGGATCCCCCACTGCACTTGACGTATCGAAGAAAATTTCCCCCTCGCTTAATAGCTTTGAAATACCCTCTAGCGCCTATAGTTTCGGAACTACACTAATGGATAACATTCCGCGGAAGGATACTTCCCCAGCGAGCTCGTAGTCGTTCCGAAAGCTTGAAAAGTAGACGGTAAGGGGAATCAACGCCGCCCATTCAACGACGATGAATGGTAAGTTGGGGAAGTGCACCCAGTATTCAAGATCCAGCGTTCCCGCGGCGGAGCTCCCACCAGCGGCCCACCGGAGGCTTCGACTTCGGTGACGAGAAGAGCGAACGCGGTTACCCAGGCTGTGGCAGGGGGGATTCTGCCAATGAAATTGCCGCGGATATTCCACAAGGACAGGAGGCCACTGCGAGCTTGACGTTGTTGGGGATTTGTGTCTGTGTCTTGTGCAAATACTCGAGAAGCAGCTTGCATAGCTTCGATCGATTGACTCTGATAACCATTTGACATGGCCTTATCTTGATAAAGTAAGTTAGGGCACGGCAAGCCTCACTTGAGATATGATGGCTGAATTCGAGCGAATTCGTCAAATGCCATTTTGAGATTGTTGACGTCGGCTCCTGTGAACTTCATCCTCTCAAAAAACAGTGAGGTAAGGCGTTCTCTGTTGGATTGGGCAGGCCCGGGAATCAGCGAACAGATGCAAAAATGAAGAACTCCGAGAAACCCGCCATTTGTAAATGTTTACGAGAGAGGAGAGATATGCGAGAGGCTGGTGATGGTAACTAACACGAGATAATCCATGGTATATACGTATCTATTTCAAAGAAATGATTTTTTTGATCACTCGGTGGACAGTAGAGCGGCTGTAGCGGTGGCGGCAAGTGGTACTGAAGGGCCGAGGGTTCCTTGCGGAGCTCTACAGTGCTCTGTGTGGTAGGGGTATGGGAAATCTCGTTTAGCACCCCTCGGCAGTGGGGACAGTGGTAGTAGCGGTCGCGGTGAGCATAACGTTGGAGGGAAGCAAGCGGTGAAGTGTAAGGCCTGAACGTCGAACCTCGCGGCATATGCCCCTATTTGTATTACATTACATGTTTTCTAAAGCCAATCATAAATTTCCATAGCCGCCGAAACAGGTCATATCTGAGATATCATCCGCTGCAGGGTTTGGCGCCAGTGAGTACGGCATGCATAAAATAAGCTCTCTACAACTAGGAGAAAACGGTTTATTATACCATGACTTGCAGGGGCGTAAGTTTCTTATACAATCACATATCATCGGCATGGGTGAACTCTTTGCGCCCAGTTCCTTCTTTCTTCTTGGGAGCGAGTGCGCCAGCCATCTGCAAAAAATCGTCTGATTTGCTGGCCCACGCAATTTTTAAGGTGTCACATATACAAAAAATTTGAATATTCCCAACTGGGTTTGGGAAGAGCCCCATTCAATTTGCGGTCATTCTAATACAAATTGGTGGATAGAAAAGAGTGTTTGTTAAAAAAAGAGTGTAGATACAAAAAAGCGAGAGACTGTGCATTCTTATATGTCCACCTCCTTCTCTTCAGCCATCTCCTTCATGGGTGAATATCATCATAGAGAACGAGCCGGGCGCAAAGAGTTCACTTATGCTGATCGTATGTGATGTATGTGATGGTATAAGAAACGTACCCCTCCTGCAATTGTAAGTCATGGTATAATAAACCCATTTTCTCTACAACTGGCCTTTGGAGAACAACTGGCAGTTGCAGTTGCGGACCACGTTTGTTTTTTTTTCTCTTCAAATATATGCCAAAAAGCGCGTTGACTAAAGTCCTATGTAAAGTACAGCCACTTTCAATTTAATGTTTTGCCTCTGACGGCAAAAAACCATGCGAAACTGGCGAACAATAATAATGTACATACAGTACACGAGAACAACCCACGCACGCGAACTTTAGGCAACACCCCATTCAGAGAATAGCAACAGCTGAAGCGCACCCGCTCCGTCTCATAATCCTTGGTAGACTCCATTGCTCTCACAATCCACTTCGTTATCAGAAGAGCTTCCTCGCTGCCGATCATTTGCCGCGCAACCACTAATCGTTTTTTAAGCGCTCACACCATTTCCAGTTGTCTCAAGTGTATTAAAACCCAAAGTAATAGAGAACGTGGGCCCGGGACAAATCTAAGTAAGAATTCACACTCTTGCCGCACAACTGCTGGTAAATATACAGTCGATCACTGTGTTGATTGGCTAATGGGTGAGAATTCTCATACGAAATTTGGATTTGCCTGAGGCAACCACCAAGTGAAATCAACAGACCAAAATCCACTTGCATGGGTCCGCAAAGAGAGGTTTAATATTAGTGCTCCCAGGCGGTGATGGGGTGTATGTAGAGACCTACAGCATTATGGTATTATGGCTATGCGACAAGATTAGACAGTTATCAAGCATCTCACTTGTCAAATGCCACACTGATCGTATTCCACGATCTCGCCCAATCAAACACTAATTAATCGTTGGTTTAGGAAAAGCAGTCGAACTAATCTACACTGCTGCAAACTCCATTGCTCTGCAGGTGCGAAGGAATGAGATGTAACTAGATTAGATGAAATAAATCGCTGCCCATCTAGTTGGTTACTCGCAGCGTCAACCCTGCTAGCTGGGACGCGCGCTCACTATCTAAGCTGAGCGCTTGTTTCTTATAGTAACTCGTGCAGGCGATTGTCTTTTGATGTATCTAACATCACACCCGACAGAAGGTACTCGCATAGAGAAGGCGAAATCGGAAATGTTTAATCTCTGCTTCATAGAAATTTGTGTGGATCGACGCTAAAACATTCCCGATTTCGTCTACTCTGTGCGAGTACGAACTTATCGCGATCTCAAAGTCGCTGTTTAGTAAACTGCATGCGTTCGAGAAAGATCATATCGGCTAAGAATTGTGATATACGTAAATATTTATTTCCATGGTAAAGGGTGAAAGAATGTTGAACTTTGTCAAACTGCCTGGGAGAAACCCTTCAGAGCGCACAAAATATCACTCGTTCTCATGGTCGAATTCATGAATGACTCTCTATCTAGCACACAATATACTCATGCAATTCCCTCCACGCATCATTTTCAGCAAGAGTCACTCCACCCCGGCTACATAAAGTTGTTACCGAGCATTTATTCAAACATAATCTATTCTTTCACGGCTCGTTGTTCTCTCGTTGCAGCCCTCCACCATGAGTTGAAGGTAGAGCATACACACTTACTAGGAATCTAAAACAGGAGCAATACAAAAGGAAAACCAAAGATATGGGAATGCCATTGGCCTACAAACTTTGAGAACCTTCCACTTGCCCAGAACCCCACAAACCCTCAACCTAGAACCGTGACCCAAGCAAAAAGTTCACCGCCCAGCGCCCCGGTAGCCCCCGCCCCTCCGCTTCCGTCGCAGCCGCAATCCCCTCCAATCTAGCCACGTATCTCTCAAGATCCACTATCCTTTGCTGTTTCGCCGCCGCATCTTCTCGTAGCTTCAGGATCTCGCTCGTATCTTTCTCTTGCTCTCTCTTATTCCGCTCCAGTTCAGCCCTATTCCTCTCAAGTTCGCTCCTATTCCGCTCTAAGTCGGCCATGTTTCTCTCAAGCTCGCTCCTATTCCTTTCCAGCTCACTCTTATTCCTCCCAATCTCGCTCTCGAGCTCTCTCTTATTCCTGTCCAGCTCTTCCGTAATCCTTTCAATCTCCCTCTTATTCCTCTCCAACTCCGTCAATAAAGAGTCAACATCATTATGTAGTTCCTCGATCGCATCAACGCCTTGTTGGCGATCGTCGTACAGCTTCCCTATGAGGATCTCAAGCTCGTCGATTCTATTGACCTTCTTGTCGAGGATTTTCTGGACGTTGTCGGGGTTTGCGTAGGAGTCGATGAAGCGCTGAAGATCGGTGATTTGGTCGTTTTGGAGATCGATGCATTGCTTGAAGTTGGCGATTCGCTGATCTATGCCCGCGTGCGGGATGTCGGACGGTAGGGAGTGGGTGGAGGGCATTTTGTTGCGTAGGGCGTTGCGGTCGGGGTGGAGGAAGGAATGGTTGGTAGTGTAGCACACTGTATAAATGCAGTTTATGACTCATTTGAGATCAGCCGGGGTATTCTGTACACGTAACCACCCGCGCGAGTTCCGTTCTGACACATTATCTCAAACTTTGAATGAGTAGAACGACTTAGAAGACTCGACCGTTTGGGTGGTATGGGTCTCGCACCGCAGAATGGGGACTTCCTCGCTGATGCCTACTTATCCCGCAGCGGTTATTGTTGGACACATTGCGTTGACGGATGCGCAGCCGGGATCCTCGTGGGGAAGTCCGGATCAATTTTCGGGAGTTGCGGGACATCCGCAGCGACCCTGCGTAGAGCCAAGACCAAGCGGGAATGCATCGCACGGCATGCAATTATCGGCTGAGGAAGCTTTCGCTTCTGTGAATCTGCACTCAGTCGAAGGCAGGCTCGTTATCTTATCCATCGGTCTATCTTATCTCATCGAGCTTACCGCACACCGCTGTACCCCATGCAGTCACCCTACTTCTGTTTGCGATGTCATACTATTGTGTTAGAATTGGTCTTTCTATAAAACCGGGTCTATGGAGGATTGCCGTCTTTTGAAATTATTTGTTTATCGTGATCCCTTACCCGTTGCACTTATATGCTTTCTAGCGCGGACATTAGGTGGCTTTTCTAACTATGCAGCTAATACCTGTTCATAAAAAGCATCGCATTCTTCACAACCTTTAACCGTTGACACGGGAATATCCTTTTAGATCACAATGATCACTCCCCGCACTACCAACCCAACATCCCCGACTCTCTCCCACCTATCTACAACACCTCCGAAGAGGCCTCCCCGCAAACTCTCCCCAATCAGCACCCAAAAGTGTCACCACCCATCACTCCCTCTGCCACTCAAGACCTTGACTCAGAAATTTCAAAACCCAGCCAGCAACCCACCTAACCCCACCGCTTGATAGCAGACATATCGCATTCCTTTTTCTTCTAATCCCCACTCATACCGCCACAACTGTAGATTTTCTCAGCCGCCCACTGCATCCCCACGGAGTGTTGAAGTTGACCGGGCCCCCCAAACCAGCCAAATCAAGTCCCATAACTAACGAGTCTGCCGCCCGCAATGTTACTGACGGTACCACTGCAGCTGGAGATACCAGCCACAGGTAATTGTGATCGAATTTCGGTGCGTTAACGAGTGTTCGAGGAGATTCTAACGAGGCTTGTTAAGTGAGGTTTGGGGGAATATTTTTATGGCATTGGGCTAGAAGTAGTGAAGGTGTTTATTGTGTACTCATGTGATAGTGAAAAAGCTTTCATTAAGAGCCCTTCCGAAGGAAATAGAAAGACATCATCCAGAAACACAACAAATACGATTTGGGAAAGAAGGGAAATTTGTTATTCGGCAAAACAAATTTGAATAGCAGGAGGGAGAGTTAGTATTATGTGTTTATTGAGTAATGTTTGGGATCCTGGAATACTGGTGCTTTGCGTAGGTACCATAATAAATTGGCATTGAAATGGATATTGCTGTTCCAAACGAGTGAGATCTAATGACCGCTACTAGCCCTCTACCCAATAGCAGAAACTTTGTCTTATGATTAGCCATCCCTACTCCTATACAAAGTAATAGTTCACGGATGCCCCCACTTGGAAAGGGTGACTATCCTATTACCGGTCAGAAATAGCTCCAGTGATGATCGTATTCGATACTACTACGAGTGGGGAGATCTAAGGGCATTGTAATATTTGGTTCTGGGCTCATAGAATTTGAGTACAATCACGGGCTAGGGCTTGCTGCGGGTGTCTCAAATCTCTATTGGCATTGCAGGAATCTTTAGCTTTTAGGTCAACTCTAAGAAGGCAAACGGAATAGAAATACCCTTCAGTCGCCTATATGCTACAGTATTGGCCGGACTTGACCGATGGCAGCTACGTTTGACAATTGCTTTACCTAGTGGTTTTCTGCTTGACCTTGGGCTCCCATGCCACAATACTGCTACGTATTTTTCCCCTAGCTAGCCCTCAGCTGATGCTTTGTCCTAGCAACTGGGAGGAACATGCCGGGCCCACAGAACAAAGAAAGAGGAAGAAGCAATTATTATGCTTCGTTGCTTGTTTTGAATTTATGCTGTCCTGGGCATCGCTAAGTAGGCCAACCACAGCCGTACTTAAATCTAGGCAACTACGATCGATATCTCGATAGCCAGCTACATACGCACCTTTGCATCTAAATATAAAAGCATTCGGTACAGGGGGAAATTATCGCAACGAGAAGTGCACTTTGAAGTACCCTACCGCTGCTAGACTCACTAAAAGATACGTAAACGGCAACGGCATTGCTATACTTTCCCCCGAATCGAGCGCAGTCATTTGCTGCCACGTGCAGCAAAACCCGCAACATACAGCTTCTTGCTATTCTATTTCCTAGGTATCACAAAGACTCTGGCCTCTACGGCGAACAGTCTGAACAGAAGCAATCGTACTTAAAACCGACGTTATGACCGATGTTCGCGGATGGCTGGTTTGCCCGAAATGGAGATTATTCTCTGGGAATTACTATTTTCGGGAGGTATCAGATAATTGCAAGCTGATAAATGCTGACCTTTAGCTTTATCTCTTGTTTCGAGGAATTAGTTGCAATAGTTCTTCGCCACTATGGTACCAGTTCATTGACTCGCACTTATTTTCTTGATCGCGGCTGAAAGTTTATTGAATATGTACCCGCTGGTACACATTGTTGGGCATCAGAATTGAGCAAGAAAAGCAATCAAAGACAAAACTGCGCACGCCCACTCAACATGCACGATAACCGGCCATCCGCGAGCCTTATGTGTAAATCAACTGAGGCATATATGGTTGTCCGTTTCGGGGATCTACAATCCGCGGTTGGTAATACAGACCCAAGTCAGAGCCTCCAACATTGGATTTGATCTAATAAAGGCCCTTAGTTCCCTCTCCTTTTGTCTGTTTACGGTCGTGGTAGCCTTTCCACCTGTCGAGGCATAACACCAGCCAGATTCTTCAAGTTTACATACCGTAGTACAGAACACCACGTTGCGACTACACCCAACTCCCGCCCAACACATATATATCTAAATCTTCGAATTGTTGGATTCTAGCGCACAGCCATGGCAGGTTAGTGTCCGACTGGGTGTTATTATAAGATGAAAACGCTGATTTCTAGGAGTAGAGTTCAAACGACAGTCAAAATTAAGGTTGTTTACGAACCGCTTTGGCTGGTACGATTCGCTTTTCATCCCGGTCGGAACATTGATCATGCTCAGCGTGGCGGTATTTCTTGCGAGTTTTTGGGAGTGGGGCAACAGAAGTGCCATTGAGGATCGTGTTGGCTTCTGGTCAATGGTTGTCATACATGGGTGGGGAAATAGAGTCATCACACTCAGCACCGCTCTCATCAGAATCTGCATGGCCACCCAGGTACTAATTTGTTGCTACATGGTGGCTTCCATGGCACTCGAATACGATCAGGTTCGCAAAAAGGATAAAGACAAAATGTCAATATACCAGCGCGGGACGGACGGCCCATCCAGCATCTTATTGATGTTCCTGAAGGCTCGCTGGAGCTCACAAAAACGAAACACAACAGGAGTATTGCTTCTCACTTTCATGGTGTTGACGGGCTTCGCATCACAGCTATTTTCGACAACTCTTCTGTCAGACTTTGCAAGCGAGGTGCTACCTGGAACGTTAGTCTCACGACAAATCCCATATGGCTCGCAAAATCCCGACGAGTACACTGCGTTCACCTCGAAACCAAGAGAATACCCATTATTTGCGGAAAACCCCGTGGAGCGTACGTTCATAGACGGACACGGTTCTTCACCGGGCTTTTTCGATTCGGGACCTGTACGCAGGGCCTTTGTGCCACTTCCAGCATCGGAACGAGTAGCCTTGGCATCTTATGATGGCCCAGTAAACGTTCTCGAAATGCAGTACTTATGCTTCCCTATCCCGCTAAATTACACATGGAATAGAACTAAAATGACTGGGACATTCGCACAACCGTCGGCACGGGTTTTACAGTTTATAGCTGAAAGGGGAGGACCCTTCAATCTGACCTCGACCACCGATTGGTCCAAGATCGAATTCACCTGCGAACCCAACATGGGAGATCTTAGCGTCTGCGAAGGTCAAAGTATCGAATCTTGGAGCATGATTTTCGGAGAGGCCGATAACCCAACAGCGACTACTTTACCGGACGAATATCAAGGCGAATGGGTCACCAGTACATTCGTTAACATTGATAATTTATATCCTAATATTAGGATGAAGTATACCGTTTGTGCCAAGCATGTGAAGTCGGGTGACGGACATGCACGAATTGAAAGCAAGTCAAACTTGACCGAACCGGTTCTTTTGAATGGCACCAAAGATTCGGTCCGTGAAGCGAAATGGGACACATCCGCAATCCAGCGAGTACTGGGCGTACAGTCTATGGAACGGCGATCCAGTCAGCAGCGAGGAATATTCCAACTTCTCTCCCATAAGGTTATAGAGTACTAGCACTGGTGGCGGCTCTGCCGCCCCCAGAGTGGCAAAGCCGGATGGTGTGGTTGATGGAATCTTCCCCTGAAACTTCTACCACATACCCATAACAATTTCACAAACATTTGT
>Ga0307515_10018728_pt1 | contig 12499 bp, 10 predicted proteins | sample 17_EM_MG_FD_194513 | JGI IMG/M metagenome (GOLD analysis project Ga0307515, IMG submission 194513) | Populus trichocarpa ectomycorrhiza microbial communities from riparian zone in the Pacific Northwest, United States - 17_EM | ecosystem: Host-associated > Plants > Roots > Unclassified | place... | reverse complement strand
AAAGGGTTGGTTCAAGATTGGCAAAAGACTGAGTCTTGGAAGTTGCTCAAGGAGCTTGCCAATTCAGGTTTTCTTTCTTTACCTTTGTCTATTTGTTAGCTTAGAATCTCGGAGGAATTGACTGTTCATTTGGGTCATAGAGTTTTTTAAGTTTGTTTGTACTATGAAATTCCATATGTAAAGTGATTGGTTACAGGGTTGATAAAATCTTGCTTATTGCACCACAAAGATCTCTCCAATTTAATTGTAAACTTGGAGAATAACTAGTTGTTTAATGCTGTATACAAACTGAAACAATTCAAATTGTGCATAGTTGCTTATTGCACCTGTGTTTTTCTAATGAACATGTATGAGAGTTTGGACTGAGATAGTGCATTTGCAGCTCAGCATAGAGCAATTGCGAGGAAGGCTACTCAATCAAAGCCTCTCCAAGGGGTTTTAGGGATGAACTTGGAGAAGGCTAAGGCTATACAGGGCAGAATTAATGAGTTCACAAATCAAATGTCTGAATTGCTTCGTATAGAGAGGGATGCTGAATTGGAGTTTACGCAAGAAGAACTGAATGCCGTTCCTACACTTGATGAAAGTTCTGATTCATCTAAACCCATTGAATTCTTGGTTAGCCATGGCCAGGGTCAGCAAGAGCTCTGTGACACCATCTGCAACTTGTATGCTGTCAGCACATCTACAGGTAATTATCTTTATCAAGAGTGATTGTCCATGCTTTGATCTCTGCAACTCATACTTGCTGACTAAAACAATAAATTCCAATTAAATAATATTGGAATTGTGCCGTTTATACAGGATTAGGAGGAATGCACTTGGTACTGTTTCGAGTTGAAGGAAATCATCGATTGCCTCCTACAACCCTTTCGCCAGGAGATATGGTTTGTGTGAGAATATGTGATAGCAGGGGTGCCGGTGCAACTTCTAGTTTACAGGGATTTGTGAACAACCTTGGGGAAGATGGCTGCAGCATCAGTGTGGCTTTAGAATCTCGTCATGGTGATCCTACCTTCTCTAAGCTCTCTGGCAAGAGTGTGCGCATTGATCGTATTCATGGATTGGCTGATGCTGTCACATATGAGGTATTTGTTACATGCATCATATATAGTTATCCTTTGCATGCATGCTTTCAGAGGTAAAACATCACTCTCATAGACCAACACAATCTGTTGCATTCTGAAGTTGAAGTGTATAGGCCTACTCCTGTTTATGAGCTATCTTGCTCCGCAACTTTAAATTAGGCTGTTCAGAACTTTCTAAGGAAGTGTTGATAACATCAAGATTTTAAGGGAAATTACTCCAATCCAATTCTACATTGAGAATCTTAACACACAATGCTAAAGTCATTTTTTTACCATTAGGATTCTTAAGCTCCCAGTTATGCTAAACTTCTTTTTTGGTGTCACTTTTTCTATGTAATTTGTGTCTCACTCACATAGGGAACTCATAGATGTTCTGAAGCTTTGGTTCTGAGCCTCTCTGGATTGTAAGAGCTGGATCATTTAGCAATGTTCAGCAAATGGATTGGTTTCTTTGATATTTTATTCCTTTTGGTTTGTTTCTGATCCCTTTTGTACCTTTGACTGTTCTTCAAATTGCCAACTCCATTACCAGCTGAAAGTACTGTTCTTTTAAAGACCATTGTGCTATATTTGCTGAAACATTGAAGAATTTAAAGAAGCTCTTCCATAGAAAACTTGAAAAACTATATCCATTTAGCATCTCAAACTGTGGTGCTGTGAATGATAGCAATAGCAGGACTACTATGATTTTCCTTTCACTTAATTCTACCTGTGGCAAGCACCACACCAAATATGAGTTGAACACCATTTAAGTAATATCATGATAGAGAGAAAACTTCTCACGTTTTGCTACTGGTATAAGCAAAATGGGTGAAGTTATAAGCAAAACGTGAGAAGTTAGTAAAATTTAATGGGAGATTCAGCTTAAAAATACATTTTAAAGCTAACGGAGCACAGCAAACAATTCATGTATTCATGCTTCTTTTTTTCATTATCTTATTTTTGTTTTCAATTTAGTCAGTTACTTTATAATGTGTTGAACGTCCCATAAATCATAGGGGACTGACTTCATGGTGCATCAATGCAATAGAAATGTTGCCTCAGGGCTTCAATTTACCAAGGGAAAAACTCAACCACAAATTTCTTCGTCAATTTAGTTCCCTGCAGAGATCATATATCACAACCATGAGCACTCCATTACATGAGGTGTAGATTGTCATTACGATTAGGTGCCTTCTCTTGGTGCCATTTGTTATAGGCATCAGTCTGCCACCTGCTTTAATACTTGCCAGCAAAAATTTAGTTTTAGTTCTGCATGCGGACTAGTGACTACCATTTGAACATAGTTGGGTGATTCATCTCTACTGCATGTTAAAATATGGTGGAAAATCTCTGTTCCATGCTTCTCAGATTCTCTTTTCAGTTGTATCAGCAGTTTACATTCATCTATATTTAATAGATTGTACTGTTCTTATTTTGAAGCGCAATTGTGAGGCCCTGATGCTGCTTCAGAAGAAGGGTCTGCACAAGAAAAATCCTTCAATTGCTGTTGTGGCTACATTATTTGGTGATAAGGAAGATGTTGCTTGGTTGGAGGAGAATGATTTGGCAAGTTGGGATGAAGCAGACTTTGATGAACATTTGGGGAAACCTTTTGATGATTCCCAGCGAAGAGCAATTACCCTGGGGTTGAACAAGAAACGACCATTTTTGATAATCCAGGGGCCTCCTGGTACTGGGAAGTCAGGCTTGCTTAAGGAACTTATTGCACTTGCTGTTGGGAAAGGTGAAAGGGTGCTGGTGACAGCACCTACGAATGCAGCTGTTGACAATATGGTTGAGAAGCTATCAAATATTGGGTTGAACATTGTGCGGGTTGGTAATCCAGCACGTATTTCTTCAGCAGTTGCATCAAAGTCTCTGGGTGATATAGTGAATTCTAAGCTTGCAGCATTCCGAACAGAGTTTGAAAGAAAGAAGTCTGATTTAAGAAAAGACCTGAGTCATTGTCTAAAGGATGATTCTTTAGCTGCTGGTATACGCCAGCTTTTGAAACAGCTTGGAAAGACGCTGAAGAAAAAGGAGAAAGAGACTGTGAGGGAGGTGCTCTCGAGTGCACAGGTAGTGCTTGCCACTAACACTGGAGCAGCGGATCCATTGATTCGAAGGCTGGATGCTTTTGACCTGGTTGTTATGGATGAAGCAGGGCAGGCAATTGAACCTTCTTGCTGGATTCCTATATTGCAGGGCAAACGTTGTATTCTTGCTGGGGATCAATGCCAACTTGCACCAGTGATCCTATCCAGAAAAGCCTTGGAGGGCGGCCTTGGAGTCTCTCTCTTGGAAAGAGCTTCCACTTTGCATGAAGGGGTCCTTGCAACCAAGTTAACAACACAATATCGTATGAATGATGCAATTGCCAGTTGGGCCTCAAAGGAGATGTATAGTGGATTACTGAAGTCGTCTTCCACTGTCGCTTCACATCTTCTTGTAGATACTCCATTTGTTAAGGTAAAAAATCTTTTATACTTCTTCCACACTTTCTTCTCTATTTTTCCCTGGGTTCTTTAAGGTTGTAGGCCATCCTCCCACTTACCGTTGCTTTTGTAGTTAGTTACACAATGAAGATCTCCATGGCATATGGTTAAGTTTCCACACCATCTTTCTTGATTAATTGTAGAGGAGATAGTAACAAGTCAAACTGGCAAATAAAGAAAAATACCTCAAGCTGAATAGATTTGTGGAACCTATCATTCTCTCCCTCTCTATATTCCCTTTTTTTTTTCCACTTTGTTAGAAGCACTACTTTTTTCATGATGTGTGACATGAATTATTTTCTAGAAGCATTTACACTAACAAATGTCTGCTATATGGAGAACATAGCAAGTTCATCGACTTCTTGAAGGCATATTAATCTTGAATATCACCATATGGAAAATCAATGTTTTTGTGATCACAATGTGATTTTTTGGAAGTTTTTGGAGCTGATAAGTTGCAATTGTCCTTGCAATATTTGTACTTTAGAGATGTGAGGCATTTCCTTGACTGTTGTATGTGTTGTTGCAGCCCACTTGGATCACACAATGCCCATTGCTGTTGCTTGATACAAGAATGCCATATGGAAGTTTGTCAGTGGGCTGTGAGGAGCATTTAGACCCAGCTGGAACAGGCTCATTTTATAATGAAGGCGAAGCAGATATTGTTGTGCAGCATGTGTCCTCTTTAATTTTTTCAGGTAAAATGCTCATTACTCGTGCATATAAATTAACTGCTAATGTGTTTCAGCATTCCCATTGTTATCAGATAGAACTTAAATTCGTTTTTGTAATTTCCCAAACATTGCACGTACTATACAAAATGTATTTTAGAACACTGTTTAGTCTTCTGCATCACATGGTAATGTTGTAGAAACACTACTTTGATTTGTAAATTCACTGCTCCTCCCTCTTTTAACATCTGTATTGTTTAATAGTTTTTATAGTCTCATATGTGCTAAATGAAGGAATGGCTCTAGACTATCATTCCTAGTTTCACAGAACCTACCTTTGTGGCACCATGAATTCCTTAGCTAAATTAATTCAACTGTGCAGGTGTTAGACCAACAGCTATTGCGGTGCAATCACCATATGTTGCTCAGGTACAACTCTTGAGGGAGAGGCTAGATGAACTTCCAGAGGCGGATGGTGTAGAGATTGCAACTATTGATAGCTTTCAAGGCCGAGAGGCTGATGCAGTAATTATATCAATGGTATAGTTCCTTTTATACTAACGACTAATACACCTCTATTCCTTCCTCTGCTTAAAATTAAAATTAGGAACGCTGCAGAATATTTTTACAGATTTTTCTTTCTTTATGATTTTAGTTTTTTACCGGCCTTATCATGATGGTCGGATTGGCATGCACATGGATTTAACAGTCATGTATTATTTTTTACTTTGTAATGTATAGAAACCAACCCAGTAGTTCGTCACCCGAACCACTATAGGACTCTACATGTGAGAGACTAGTAATATCTGGAGTGACATGATGAGTGGCTCCAGTATTCGGGTGCTAGTGAGGAGAATCAGAACAAAAAAAAAGAGTACCAAAATCTATCAAGACTATCGAGAATGATTATTACCTCTATTGTTGGTCCAAAAAGTAAACAATCCCAACTGCCATATAATTGACACCATGGACGGTGATGCGAAGTAGATTGATTCTGATGTTGTCAAGATTCAAAATTATGAGAGGAATTATGGGTTGGACCACAACCATGCTATCTATGACCTTGTCCAAGATAGTCAAACCCTCCATGGTCATTGGAGAAGTTATTACTAGAGTAATGACTATAGCTTGGTTGGGGAACAATGGAGCAAGCAAGGTGAGTGAATGGTTGGAGGGTCTTGGTATCACTGTCTTGTTGAATAGAGAGGTTCTAAAAATTGTTGTTTGCTGACAAATTCATGACTTAGAAATTAAGAGTGCGGTTTAGTCAAAGATAACGATTCTTTCCAAATCATAAGAGTTGTTACAAGGTCTTTAAACTTTGTAGAAGGTCCTTTTAGTAAGTAAAGATTGAAATCTAATGGGTCAAAGGTTTACCAACATCTATGAGTTCATCATTATGTCTTTCCACGTTGTAAGAAGGTAATGATGCCTTTAATCAGGTTTCTAACATAGCTCAATCAGGGTTGAGTGCATAGACATAATGCGTGTTGCGAAGGGAGAGGCTAGTGTCGATGCTAGAGCTGTCCAAATAGCATGGGATATAGTATAATCAATGATTAGAGACAATAACTCAGCGAATAGGGAGGCAATTAGTGTGCTAATGAGTAGTTGGTCATGTTGCACCCACATGGTACAAGTGTTGTCGGTGATAATGGTTTCAGCAGGACAGGATTGGCTACCTTTTAGGAATTAAAATAAGCCCTGACCTATAAAAAGAGCTAAACATGTGCTTTCCAAAAAACATATAGTTTTTGTTTGCAAGTTTTAGAGAGAGATAGTGGTGCACATGTTAAAGGTTGCAGCTGTTGTGTGTTGTTGGTCTAGAGCCGACAATATTGGAGTTGCAAGAGGTGGCACCATCAAGGTAGAGTATGTCAGGGGTTGTGAAGTAGAAGAGGTTTGTAAAGGAGATTGATTAATTGAAGTAGCCATAAGTGCAGTTATGCAGTAGGCTCTGATATCATAATAGAACAAAGGAGAGAATTAGCTTTAGAGAAAGGGAAGAAATTTGTCATGAACTATAATCTTGTGTTGTTGCTTCGTATTCTATTTCATTATGTATATATATAACTTTAGCTAACTTTTTGTATAGTAGATCCAGCTATAATAATGTGTATAATATTAATGTTTGATCAATTTGCTTCAATAGCCAGAACTGTCCCTGCATGTAGGGATGACTTTCTATGTTAAAAAGCATGATTTATTAGATTATTCCATGGAGGGATGCCATATCTTATCGTTGACATAAGGTGGTGCAATTTTCTCTTGAATGTCACTATGAGCATGCGATCAAAACTGAATATATCCAGGGGCCTTTTACTGCTCAGTTCTCTCCTCTCTACATGGCTACTTGCACAGATCATGACATGGTATCATATGAGATATATTGTATTGCATTGTAGAATAGGAACTCATTGGAGGGTGAGATGACCCTTCAAGTCCCAGCTACTTTAAGCTGGCCTGGCAACTGTGTAGGCCATTTTTTTCTGAACTGAGTAGGTCTGAATAACCCTGCATTTCACATTCAAATACTTGTCAGAAGAAAAATAGATCATTTCCACCTGTTGACCTCTAATAATCAATGGCAGTAAGTAATAGTCTCTCTATACCATCGTTGCAAATCGTTTTCTCATATTTCAAATAGCAAACTATATTTAACCTTTCCCTGTTTATTAGGTCCGCTCAAACACCTTAGGAGCTGTTGGATTCCTGGGGGATAGCAAGCGAACGAATGTTGCCATTACAAGGGCGCGCAAACACGTAGCAGTTGTCTGTGATAGCTCAACAATATGTCATAACACCTTCCTAGCCAGGCTATTGCGTCACATCCGCTATTTTGGCAGGGTTAAGCATGCCGAGCCTGGTAGTTTTGGGGGATCTGGATTTGACATGAACCCAATGTTGCCATCGATTAGCTAACGTTGGGAAAGGAGGTTGACTATAACTTATCTACGTTTTTCCCAAATGGTGAAAGGGATGGGAGGACAGTGATAATGGAGATGCCTGCTTTCTTTCCAGCATCTGCTTTTGCATCCATTGAAACTGTACAGCAAGCTTTTGATTTTCTCAATACAAGATATTGATTATACTTGCATCATCAAACATTTGTTAGATCTGTATATAGATTAACAATATATATATAAAATGTCCATAATTTGTATACAATGTGAACTGCGTAAAATATCAAAGCAAAATTCACGCAAAGTGGGATTGGACGCTTTGAATGGTGTTTCATTGTGTTCAGTAATATTTTTTATTATCTTTCATTTGTTTAACGTTTATTGGCATTTGAATATGCAAATCTTCAGGGTTTAGGTGCTGAATTCTGCTTATTGGGGTAGTTTCGTTTCTATGATTTACATCCAGTTTAATTGAACGGTAAAATATCTTCATATTTATTTATAGTTATTCTTGATATTTTACTCTTATATAAAAACTTTGTACAAGCATTTTCAACTCTCCTTCGTCTTCTTTTCTTTTTGTTTAGTTCTTGATGCAAATAAATAGGTGATCCATGCTTTGTCGCGAGAGTTGGGTTAAATTTATCGTAATGTAAAAAAAAATACATAGATGATGATAATATTTTTATAATCTTGGTTAATTTAATAATATGATTAAAAAAAAACCAATGACTAATTAAAAAAAATATTTATAAATATTATAAAAAGATACTCTCTAAATATTTTTAATAAGTTTCAATGATCTTATTTGATAACAAAGAAAAATAAATGATAATAAGATAACCTTAAAAAAAGAAAAAAAAATCAAACCTAAATTACCAGCAAATCAAATATTGAAAGATGAACTGAAAAAAAAAATCAATTAAAAAAAAACACAACAACCTACTCGAGTCAGCATGCTAAATCCGTAGCTGATTGTGAGATCAAGATAACTCCGTTCATAAAAATTAATTAAAACAATGGAGTTTAACTCTCAAGCAAATTAAATAATGAGAGGAGAAACTAGAAAAAAAACAATTAAAAGAACATAAAAAAAAACCAAGTCAAGTCATGTTCACTCGACTAACCCCACAACCCAAGATATGAGATCGGGATAACACCACATAAAAAACAAATAAAAAATCACAAAGCTCAAGGCTTAATAACATAATATCAAATGATGAAATTGAAAAAAAATAATTTTTTTAAAAAATAAAAAAGATCAAAGTTAAATCAGTGTAATCTTCGAAACCCAGGTTATGAGACCGAGATTACCCCCTAAAAGTAAAACATGAAAAAATCATGAAGAAAAATTCATAATCATCCAAAATTAAAAAATAAAACAAAGAGCAATCTAAAGAATGTGCCGAATTGGATAAAAAAAAATTAAATGAAACAAAATGTTGATGGACAAAATTAAAAAATAAAATAAATCAAGAAAAAGATTAAAAAAGCCAAATAAAAGAATGAGGATCAAATTTGATATAACAATTAAATGAAACAAAAAATTTAGGGAAGAAATTAAAAAAAAAACAAGAAAAGGATAAAAAGTAAAAAATAGCAATCAACATAATTAGACCAAATCAGATATTAAAATTAAATGAAATAAAATACGATGGATGAAATTGAAAAAAAAATCTACTTTAAAAAGCATTAAAAGCAAAACAAATAACAATAAAAAAATAAGGATAAAAATTGATATAAATATAAAGTGACAAGAGACATTTAATTTGTGAAAGGGCTAGTATGAAATCCAAGGTGAGGAGAGAGACAAGATTGAAGAAAGGAAAACAAATCCACTAGAGCTCAATCGTTACTCCATCGCAAACATGTGCTTGACCATTAGGTAGAGGATGATGTGATGTTTTCAACGTCGTCGTGGAAGACGACATTGGCCACTAGAAGATGTAACATGCGTTGCATAAAGAGCGCGAGTGTTTCCCACTCGCTAGCACAAGCGCTACACATGCTAGCACAAGCGCTGCACATGCTAGCTACTTTTAGTTTTTTTAAAAAAAAACAATTATATTTATATTTTTTAAAAAACTAAATTGCCTCTTACTCATATTAATTATAAACAAAATGCTATAATGAAAACACAAAAGAACCACTGAATGTCAATTTAAGATTTTTTGCTTTTAAAGGCAATGTAGTTCTAAAACACCCCTAGACCTCAGTTTTTATTTTTTTTTCTTTTAATTGTATTTAAGTTATTTTATTATGCATATAAAATGTTGAAAGACTTATTTGTTCACGATCAATATGAGAATGACAAAGAATCCTATGAAAAGGACTGAATTTCCCCGGTGTTTTAATGATGCCTCTTAGTTTTTTTTTTAAAAAATAGTCAATGTATTCACGTTACACTACGAGTAGGATTTAAAGTTAATTTTAAATTTAAAAGAAGAAGGTATTAATATTATGGATGTGATTATTTATATTATAAAATTTATTAAATGATGAATGAAAATATAATATTTGAGTTTAATATGACGAATTAAAAAATATATTACTGATAAATAAAAAACAAATTGTGAATGATAATTAAACACTACAATGAAAAGTTAATTTTTCTAGTAAGAAGTAGAAGATAAATATAAATGCAAATATTTAACCTTGGTTATCCAATTTATTGTATCCATTTTTTATTTATCTTGAAGATTTATTATGGTTTCTAAGTACATATGATTTTTTTTATATATGCATAATGTAAATACAACTATAATTGGAAAGAGATAAGCCTGCATTAAGACATAATTACTGATACTAATGTACTGTAGACAGTATTTTTTTACAATATCAGCAAGTGATTATTAATTTCATTAGTCATTGTTGTTTTGCTTTTTTGTTGTTATTATTGTTGATTTTTTTAATATTATTAAATTAATTAAAATTATTGAATCTAATCGAATAAATAACCCGAGTTCTAAATTTTTCTTGGTCCTTTAAAAACACTATATCATTTGCAAATCCTTTTTGTATATTTGAAAATAAACATTTAATCTAACATGTGGTATAGAACGAGTTATTTATTTAGCTTAGAAATTTTGAAAAGACAACCAAGTGGATTAAAAAAATAAATGAGTCTTATGATAAATGGATCATAACCTAAAAGTAAATCTAACATGTTAAATTTATAGGCCTGACAAATTAGTTTGAATTCAATTTCAACGGGGTCGTATGAAAGTTGAATTAAGTGATCATAAAAGCGTGCTGAAACAACTTGCATACTCACTCTGTTAGAAATTGTGATTCAAATCTCTTTTGAGAGAATTTATCGTGAAAGTATAAGTTACATCATAATTCTCAAGTTTTAAGCTTTAGTCAAGTCTAAGAAAACATGGGTCTGACAAACATGCCATACCCAAGACACTTGGACTTGGTAGTGAGCTAAATCCATTGCACTTGGTAGGGAGTCAAGTCCATTGCACTTAGACTAAGCAGTCAGTCAAGTTCAAGATAATATGGGTTGGCAAATATGTTAGACCCAAGGTACTTGGACTTGACCATCCACCAAGTCCAAGGTAACAACTATCCTTTCTTAGCACGTCCAAGAGAATGATCATCCTCCCTTAGCACGCATAAGAGAATAAGGTAATGTGAGTTTGACAAACATGTTAGATCCAAGATACTTGGACTTGGTATTTAGCCAAGCCCAATGTAACATGAATCCGGCAAATATTCTAGACTTAAGGCATTTGGACATAATAGTTTGGCACGCCCAAGGAAATGATCATCCTTCCTTGGACATGTCTAAGAGAATGACCATCTTACTCAGGGCACGTCCAAGGGGATGATCCTCCTCCCTTGTGTATAGCCTAGGAGAAGAGCTCAGCCTCCATGAGCTCAACTTTATCTGATGTTTTGGACCCTAATCTCCCTATATATTTTAGGTGTATAAAAGTCCTTCAAGGATCCACCATATTTCCATCAAACATTAATATTGATGTAAGAGATATTTATCACTCATTAAATGTTATCAGGGTAAAATTACACTTCAGACCCTTCTCTTCACAAAAGAACAAGACTCATGGGCTATAAAAATATCATGAGATTTTTAGAGCAAAGGTTCACAATCTTCATTCTCTACTGCATATATATTTTCAGAGCATCTCTCTCTAGAATATTATTATATTTTCTCTATCTAAAGATATTTATTTGAGCATCAGAGAGTCCCCACTTTCACTAAAAAGAACCTTTTTGCAAGTACCAGTCACAAGCTGCCTTAGCCTGCCAAACACAAAATATATGCTAAATAACATCTTAGCTAGGAAAAATAGATGAGATTGCTAGGACTAGTTGATTAATTGATTATTCAATCTGAAAATCCTATTCTTAAATTACTTGGATTTTTTTGAGACTTCATTACTTGACATCTCCATGATATATGGATGCTTCCCCTGCAAATAGTTCTTGCTCTTGCAATTTTGTACAAGAATGTTGGAATTGCTTCCATTGTAACTTTGATTGCCACTATTATCTCCATTGTTATCACTATTCCTGTGGTTAAGATGCAGAAAGATTGTCAAGACAAATTAACGGTGGCTTTGAGTTCACAAGAGAATATGTTTAGCTTTATTGAATGAGACAATGAAATACAAAAACAAATCCAACTACAAGGTTAATTTATATCACAAATGAAGTGTTCGATATGGAATTCTGCTATCAAAGTTTTAGCTCTTTTTAAATTCCAACAAAATTATAATATTAGTTTGATAATAAAGTGGTAATTAATTATATGTTTGATAACAAAGTTAAAATATTAATATTGCAAGAGCTTTTTAGTCATTAAATAAAGTATACTAACAATCCTATAAATAATATAATATTTTATATTGACTTATTTTTTATTCGACAGAATGAGCGTGTAAAATGTTATAATTTATAAACTTGTATAATTCTTAAAAGAATAATATTAATAATAAAAAAAAAAGAGAGAGCAGAATCATATAGTTAACCCTTTACTAACATTATGAACACATCCTTGTTACTACCAATTTTGCCCAATCACACAAATTCTCATGTCATATTGTTGCCATATTATTTTTTTAAAAAAGATGCGGTAGAAAGATAAAGAGATGATATTGTGGTGTAGAAAGTAAGCCAACTAGCGCTTGCTTATTTATTAAAACAAAACTTGAAAGAGACAAGCCTCCTTCAACACATAATTTACAAGTTGAAAGAGGTATGCCTGCATGCATCAAGACATAATTTACTGATATTAATGTACTATAGACGGTATTTTTTTACAATATTGGCAAGTGATTATTATTTTTTATTAGTCTCGATTTGCTTTTTTATTGTTATTATTATTGGCTTTT
>Ga0307515_10018727_pt1 | contig 12499 bp, 9 predicted proteins | sample 17_EM_MG_FD_194513 | JGI IMG/M metagenome (GOLD analysis project Ga0307515, IMG submission 194513) | Populus trichocarpa ectomycorrhiza microbial communities from riparian zone in the Pacific Northwest, United States - 17_EM | ecosystem: Host-associated > Plants > Roots > Unclassified | place... | reverse complement strand
ACGTTGGAAACTACATTCTCAAGATTAGCTATAATACGTCTTGCGATCCTTGCATAAGTGAAAAAGACCGGGTAAAAACATCACACCATGATGTTTATGTTGGGTTTTTCAAAACATTTGATTGCAATAAAATAAATTTAGGGTTATTTAAGATTTATATGAAAATTACTTAAAAATTATATGTTTTTTTTTTTTATTTTAAATATTTACATCAAGATTGAATTGTTATAAACCACAAGTCGTTCAAATATCCGGACTCTAATGATAATTTACACGAACTACCCTTTTAGAAGAGAGAGATTGATATACCTTAAAGTGTTAGCTCTTTTTTTTTTTGTGTTTTAAGTGTTAAAATAGTATATTTTCTCACCACTCTTTTTTTATAGGAAATAAAAAAACATAAGTCATATTTATAAAGAAATCTAAAAAATTCTATGAATAATAAAATATCAATTTGTCCCTGATATATATATATATATATAAAAGTTTATTCAATCAAAATCTTTATTTGATTTTTCTAGGTCTAGAATTGTAATTTTCTGTATTAATTACATTTCAGTCCTTAATTTCTAAAATTTATTTAGAATCAAGTTACACTTGATTAAAAATCATTTCATTTTAATTTCTAACCAATATTTATTATGCATGTAACTTTTTAGATTCCCTAATAAATTAGTCCAAATATAAATCATAATTTTAAATAAAATAAAATTAAATAAATTAAACAACTAAATTTATTATCAATTCAATAATTAATTTATATTTGAAAATCAAGTATAATATCTAACAATCTATCATAATCTCTCAGTAACTAATTTCTCGATATAATTATTATTTCTTTATAATAAATATTTCAATTTAAACAATACAACATAATACAACATGAAAGATATCTACTTTATTAAATCTTTTTAGTTCTCAATATTATAATCATTGATTATTTAAATAAAATTTTGAAATTTTTTTCAAAACTCATTTCACCTTAGCCAAGAATTTTACAATCATTATTACTATTTGAGAACATATAAAATATTTTCTATAATTTATCTAGAATGATGAATACTCTCTTGATTACTTAAATAACTTCATATAATTTATTTTATATCTAAAATCTTCCAGTTTGTTATCTTTAATTAGAACAATATATGATCAAAATCAAAACTTATTTTAATGATAAGTCTAAAGATTACATACACAACTATCACAAAAATCTTTCCATGAACATAAATAATCTCTTCATATAAATTTTTCTTGCAATCAGTTTAATGTCCATGTTATATAACAAACACCTACATTTTAATTGCTCATATCTCATTTTATAAGAGCATATACTTCCTTTTATAAAAAAAAAACATATAATATATATCAAACTCAAAAAACTCTAATTAATATAACATTAAGTATGAACATTTAAAAACAATGCTTTATAACAACTTTATAAATCAAATAAAAATAAATATTAAAAATAATTTTTTTTATTAATAATAAATATATTTTACATAAATAAATTCAGTATTACTTGTAGAACATATTCATTAACAATTTATTCATAGCAGCGCTGCGTCCTCTTATATTTCTTCAACAGGCGCAATTAAACAACCATGCCTTGAGCAATTAAGCAATCCCCAGTAGTTTCTTGACATCTTTCTGCAGAGAGTAACAATGACCAGGATCATATCAGTTACAAATTAGACATCCGAAATCAAATGTAGTAGCTGGATATGGGGGAATGTATGGCGGAACCAGATCTTACCTCAATGCTAAGAGGGGAAGTAGTGGGAGCATAACGATCCACAACTTTGCCATCTTTATCCACCAGGAACTTGGAAAAGTTCCATTTGATGCTGTCCCCAAAAAGTCCACCCTTGTTAGACTTCAAGAACTTGTAAATTGGAGCAGCATTCTTACCATTCACGTCAACCTATACCGAGACATGCATTGTTAACCTCAAGATCAACATTAATTGACTCCTCTCCTCATGAAACTAAATAATATGCTTAAATAAGGGGACTTCAATTATTGAATGTTCATCAAAAACTCAAACATGAAATGGTGGGAAAATTTTGGCAGTCATGCGAGAAAGAAAATTGATTATAAATTAAGAAATCCATCTTCATCAGGCTGTAAAATCTCAGAGTTAGCATACCTTATCAAATATGGGATAGTCAGCCTTAAAGCGAGTACAAGCAAACTCCACTATTTGTTCATTGTTCCCTGGCTCCTGAGATCCAAACTGATTGCATGGAAAAGCCAGAATCTCCAAACCTGCATCAGCACAAAGGCAAGTGATAAGAAAAAAGAACGGGCATTACAGCAAGATGGCAATGACTTGCAAGGTTTAGCCATGCCAATCAATTAGATACGAAGTTGAACTTCGCAAAAAGTCATCAGAAAGATACAGGCAAACCCATGTAGCAGCCCAGCTAGTGACTAATAGGGGTTCATATATTCCTAGAGCAGAAGCTAACTCATGAAAAAAAAGCCACATACAAGTCAGTAAACATTTAAGTGCCACAACACAAAACATAAAATATAATAGAAGTTTACCTTGATCCCTGTATTTGTCATATAGCTGGGTCAACTCCGTGTAGTTTGAATTGGTCAAGCCACTGCACCAAAATTAAAGGTTAGAGAAGTAAACAATAAACTCCTGTCTAAGAGATGGTGAAGAAGGATCCTCTTTCAATTGAAAGGGATTCTTCACCCTTATTTCCCAACTTATGAGTTCACTTCACGCTCTGTGATTTCAACAAAATGAGGAGTGAACTCACTGACGAAACCCTGTGGCACACTAATTATTAGTCCAGGGAGATTGGAACTGAGTCGAGGAGCATTATCTTACAGCATAGTTATCCTTAAAAGAAATGGACATCTCTTTAATAAAAACCAGAAAACCCCTCAGTCTCTTCCCGTTAAGGACAGATGAAAAGGGACGAAATGAATTACCATTGTGAAGCAACATTGACAATCAAGAGGACCTTCCCCTTATATATGCTGAGGTCAACATCATTTTCCCTAGCATCCTACAGTCAAGAGAGAACCAAGGCATTATATATAAATATAAGTAGAACACAGAGGAATCATAGTTAATACATTAGATGGTTCAGTGGTAACAGAGAAACAGCCAATAAGCCGCACATCCACAGTTTGAGATGTTCAAACGATTAAAATTAAAAGACAACCTCCATGATTTTTAACAGAAATTATGCTAGTTCGTACCACCTCAACAACCTTAAGAAATAAGACCTTCCTTGCATAAAAAACCATTTTAGTCCTTTTTCCCCCCTTAACAACAATTAAAGAGATCCTCTAAATTTCCAGCAGCAAAACAAATGATTAGACTACTATTAAGCACCGTTCAAATCAAACAAACAAAAAAGGAAAATAAAAGCCAGTTATGATACCAAAACCTCAATATCAGCATCAAGCGAGCAACTTTATTGAGAAAGACTGAGAGAAAAACCATAAATAAAATACAACAAAAAATTACCTTAACAGTGAAATCATGAACTGATTGAGCACTGGATTGGCTAGCCATTGAATGATTGAATCTCAAACAACCCAATAAAGGCCTTGAATTCTCTGTTTTGAGCGACAGGGAAATCAAAGAAACTGGTGAATTATGCAAGGAAGATTAAAGGGTTCGCTTGGAATTGAAAGATAAGTGCTTCGATAATAAAAATGACGCAAAGTTGAGAGTTTTATGAGAGATAGAGAATGCGAGAGCAGGAACAGAGCATTGAGAATTTAAAGGAAAGAGTAGTGGGGCCCGACATAGATGGTCAACTTTTGGGTTTTGATCGGTAAGACAGAAGATGCTAAGGATAGACGTTGTGGATGGATATGAATACACGTGGGTGAAGTTCAGGCCAAGGTTATTGGACGGTCAGGATTGTTGTTGCATGGCGGTGTGAAACGGAAGATGCGGGTGTCGAAAGGTCTTCCAAGATGACTGTTTTTATTTATTTAATTTTTATTTTTGTGAGCTTCAAATGTTCAGACGTGGGTTCTAATATTTGTCGGCCTGTGTTTCTAGAACTCTACATTATTTCGCTCTTTCAAAATCTGCCTGTAGTGGTTTAGTTCAAGATGATCATTTAGGTATTCACGCGGCATTCAATCTGCTGAGAGATTGTTAATAGAGAGGTGCCGACAAGGCTGGCGCGCTGCCGCGTCACCACTCACGCAACAATCAATTTTAGTTTTTTAACAAGAGAAACAGTAGGCAGGAGAAATGAAGGCTTGGGCTCAAGAGAAAAAAATGGTATTTCTCATATTTTTATTAATTTATATAAAATTTATTCATCAATATAACACACAAAAGACCCATGTCTAAGTTCCTTGTTAAAAAAAAAAATTCAAATCCCAAATAAAAACCACTTCTCTTAATAATAGAAAAGAAATTAATATCAAGACACCTAAATACCATATTTCCCTACACTTTTATTGGCCACAACAAGATCGCGACTCCAAATTGGGTCCTTAACTTGTGGTCTGTGGGACCTTTGCAGCACATGTGAATTAGAAGAGGCCATATGGATTAGGCCTAACTTATTGAGAAAAAAGCCCGTACTGCATTTAATAAATAAATATATTTTTTTTCTTGTATTTTGACACATGACCAAAAAAAAATTAATAATAATAATATCTTTCCTTAGTATTTTTTACTAATAAAATATTATTAATTACTCCACATATATATATATATATATATTGGGAGTCAGGACTACTTTCATACAAAGTTAGGAAAAACATATTAGGTATGGACCGTGGTACTATTGTTAGGTATGGTGTGACAGCTTTCAATTAATTATTCTTAATTTGTTAGGTCTTTGTTGGGTTGATTATAGCTTTCTCAATTAATTCTTGGTCAGAAAATCCTCCATATATACTTCTTCCAGTTTTTTTTTTTTAGTTTAACGTGGGTGTTCGGGCTAGCTTGCGCGTATCTCAACTAATTCCACGGGCCCTGAAGTTAACGACCATGTAAACCTCTAGTGGTCATCATATGAGCAACCACAGGACTCGAACCTGAAACCATATAGAGAACAAATCTCTTAATTCCAAGTTCTTATCACTAGTTACCATCTAAACTGAATAAAAAAAACATTAAACAAGCAACCGGTCATATATATCTCGGGATTGGTGTTTAACTAATGGCTAGAAAGTGGGAACAAGAGGCGGTTTGGATCCGACACCAAAAAGGGGATAGACTCATGTTTGCCATATATGAACAGCCATTCTTAATAGTTAAGCCATGGAAAAAAACACACTCGTAAACTCAGGTCCGCCAGCAATTATACAGTTGTTTATGTCTATAGATTGGAGTGTATATATATAGTTATTCCTAGAAAATCACCTATGGCTCTAGCTCAAAACACGCTTAACTTCGAAGTTATAAAAAATATTCTATAGATATACCTATAGTCAACTTTGATTTCTCATTTGAAGTTGTCAATTATTCTTATCACGTCTAGATTTAAATTTAATATTTCTCAAATTATCCAACTATATATAGAAGTTGCTTGTAAGAAGATAAGGTTAGATTCGTGTGACGTACTGTTAATTTAAGCTTTATAGATAGGGTGAGCAAAAAAACTAAAAAACTGGAAAAAAAAATAACTGAAAAAACCGAATCATGAAAAAAACTTGATTAAATCTGTTAAAATTTTAAAAAAACCGACCTATTCGGTTTTATAAGCCTAAAACCGAAAAAACCGAACCGAACCTAAACCGAAAAAACCCAGAAAAAACCGAGCCAAACCGGTTTTTGTCCTAAAAAACCGAACCGAAACCGGTCGGTTTGAACCGGTTTTAGTTTTTTTTTATAAAAAAAATCAATTTGGTTAATTTTTTTGATAAAAATCGAATCGAACAAAAAATGATTACTCCTACTTGTAGAAAGGTGCCTGTTTGAATTTATTATTAGTTAAAAACATGTATTGAGTTGCTTGTCAATGTAATATATTTTAGCTAGAAAAAATATTTTGATTTTTTTTTAAAAAAGTAGATGGTTGTCGGAGAGATATATTTAACTCTTTAACCGTGTATTAAGGATATTTTATTAAATTTAAATGAAAATTGAAAGGTTGATTACAGTAAACTTTTGCTCTTTAATTAGTTATGGAATTCTCATTATTAATTTTGTATCTCAAAATAATAAATTAATTTGTATATTTAAAATGATAGTTAAATAAAGTTTGGTTATTGTCTCAAAGACAGAAATAACAGAAATAAAAAGAATATATTTTTTATTTGAAATAAAAAAAATATATACAAAACTTTATAAAAATAAATTTATTTTATAACTAAAGATAATGTTTTTTTTTTCCGTGTATTAAAATGATGACCAGCACTATCTTTCTTTTTTCAGTCATTGGTGTGTGTGTGGCGTGGGCTTCTATCTACTATTTTATAATACCAACAAGAAATAGAATAGAGAGCCCTTCCCAGCTCTTACGCCTTGAAGAAGTACCCTAAAAATGCTAGTAAATTAATGTCTATACCAAAAAATTATATATAAAAAAAGAGGGAAATATATCAATCCAATTCCCCTCTGAATGACCTTTTAATTGAAGTTTTTTAAATGCTACCCACCTTAAAATATATGATAATTTAATTTGAATATAAAAAATATTAACTTCATTTTAATTGAATAAATAAATATTTTTTAGATAGTTTAATAAACACTAAATAAGATGTGAATATTGTTAAACTCGACCGAAAGCTAACTGAATCTAATTTGAAATATATATTTATAAACCGTTTAGATTTTTTTAATACAATATAATATATAAATATCTGAAAATTGATATAAAAACATATATGAATACTATTTATAATTTTATCATTTAATGTGTGTGTGTATAAACTTTGAAAAAATATATTAACTATTTTTTTTTGTATGATAAATAATAGATACTAATATAGATATCCAACCCATTTGATAATTTAAAAATATCCAAATTTTTTATATAATAAATAATAAATAGAATATAAATATTAAAAAATCCTACCTGGGAATACCCATTTCAATCCCTACCTCCAAATCTGCCTTTCTTTGCAACTGTGTCCGCAAGAATTTGTACTCTCTCATTTCCTCTCCTTATTATGGTCGTAGCTTTATAACCCTCCATCTCAATCATCAGTGCAAGCACAACCCATTTGCATTTTTCATCAATTATTGGACTGAATCCAATGGTCATGGACTGTTCACTTTTCTGTTGAACCCATGTTCAAATCTTGTGGATTTGAACTCCTCTATCTCCATGAGAGAAAGGGGTCGGTTATTGTTTTACACCTTCGATGTTATGCTGTTGCAGATAAAGTTTCAAATTTGAAAACTCAGAGAGCCAAGAGAAGAGAAGACGAGAGTAAAAGAAAAGAGAGAGAAAAGAGAGGAAAAGGAAAAAAAGTAGAAAGGTTTTTTTCTTTTACAATTGACTCCGTCTGATCTGAATTGAATCTAATCATATCACTCAAAAATTTTGAAGTCTAAACAGATTGAATAAGAACTCCAATTAAAATTTTCATCAGTTCAACCAGAAACTCGAGCCAATCTCTAAGCTTTGAATTTTCCGGATCTTGCAGGGATAGATCATGTCACGTTACAACTTGTGATGGGAATCGACTCTAGAGATTAGACAGGAGCACAATACTGCAGGTGAAAAGCGAACCCAACAAGAATTCCTTGCTAACTTTGTTGAAAATTCATGCCGAAAGCCCAGCATAAATAAATGGATGACAAACACAGCGAAGGACAGGCCAACAAGGCTCCCATTTGTGGCAAATCATCCAATATTTGCTTTGTGAATTGCGACAGTTGTCTCCAATCAAATCAAAACTATTCCCAACTTCTACAGGCAGCAGCATACTCCCACGTTGAGGAAAAAGGGGAACACTTTATACTGACGTTACTCGTTGGTGTGTGTCAAAGGCAAACCCCATCTGAAAAGGACCTGGCTTTTCCTAGTTGGAAGGAAAGGAGCCCGAGTCACCTCACAAGGCCTGCATTTATGGCAGGAAGCTTTGTGAATGGAAAAGATTCCTTTGATCACTTCATGCAAAAGAGAAGGGGCTATGTCTACGAGGCATACGTGCCTGGTCTAAACTACAAGACCCGGAACTTCTTTCTTCCTTTTGATGTATATTACTCAACATAACAAAGGATTAACGAATAAATAACAAACCTCGTAGTGCTTTTTTCCCCTTCTTACAGGTTACCAGAGAAAGGTCCTGTTGATTTCCCTCTGACACCTTAGCTCTCACTGTGAATTTGTCAATGAAACTGATATCTGCAGAGCATGATGCTAACAAGATACCCTGTAATATACAGGGGTGAACTCATTGTTAAACCAAATGCAATTATCTTCATCAGTCTGATGAGTGGAGTTTTGGGGACGAGTCTATCTCATTATCAAACTCAATCCAACCTCTTCAGAATGGTTTGGTTGGAAATCCTCGGAGTCTTGGATTGGTTTTGGTTCCAAAATTTAAGAATTGTTATAGATAGATGGATGCTAATTTCCAAGTAACTGTGTCACCAAAATCCTGCTCTTATGTTTTGTATTTCAGATGGAGTTTTCGACAAAAGTTTCTTTACCTCTTCGGTTTTCTGCAGTGGCTAGCTAGTGTCCATCATCAATCATTGTGTTAACCTTTTAGCACCAATTATTTTAGTCCTTTCTCACGATCACTAGCCAAAACCAGCGCATTCATACAGTACCCCCCATGTGGCATCGTCAATCCAACTACATGCCAAAGGTTCATTGTCCCCTTGTTAAATTATAGGTGCAGTCCCTCCCTTACCACACATGACGACATAAGTTAAGGAAGATTAGTGCTTAAGTCAAGTTCATTAATTAAACATTGACACTTAATTAGTCACCTTTGAGAGCAATTTGTTCGCTTAGTATTCTAAATCCAATACATTTTCAGCGACAAAATTGATGTACTCAATGCCATAACTACCGCAAACGTCTTAAACCAATCAAACCCATGTGAACATGCCGATTTGAATTATTGCCTTGCTAAAATCATTGAATCGGTGATTTTTATAACATTCCAAGTTGCCCTCATCTTTCACAAATTGTTAATCAAACAGGAATGGCAGATTTGATTGAACAATTGCCTTCATCACTTGTCAAAGGTTGGCCCAGATCACCCTTGTTTCTGCTCTCAAAATAGACCACTGACCATCATCTGGCATTGCACATGCCATATCAAATATACTATTTATATAGATTTGAATCATCTTAATCAGGGAGGAAGAACAAGATTAGAGTTGTTTTCATTTTTATTTTGTTTTAACACTAAATCTAAATCTCATTCAATTATTCATCCTTGTCATGTTGGAAGTATCCCAACCCAGTTTATATGCAATCTTAACAAGAAAAAAAAGGCACCCGTCAGTCTGCCAAGTTCTTGTATCCTGCAGTTAAGCCCTTGTATGATGCGTCCAAGTCTTAAATAGACTGACGCCTAACATTTCCAGCCTTAAATGGCCATCAGAGCCATTTACTTGCAAACAAAAACTCCAAAGCAACGGCTTTTTAGCAGACCAGCAATGAGCTTACAACACATAGAATGCTTTCCATAACCTAGAAATCATAATATAAAACGAACTAAAGCAGGGATCTGTTATTGCTTCTCCTCAACTGACATCTGAAACTATGATAGATTCAGGGATCTCCAACCGCCTGAAAAGCACATTCTGTGGAGCTACTTCTTATTTAACAATTCTCTTAAACTGAACATTTGCATACATGTAGCGATCTAAGTCAAGGAAACAATTAAAAACATCATCTGAACAAGAATTTCACAAGGAAGAACAAGACAACAAAATTTGCCATGTGGACAAACAAAACTTACAATACACTTGTCTGTGTTTAGGAAATTCATGGAGGGTTTTCTCTAAGCAGCCAATTTGGATTGTGTAACAACTCATAAAATTGCCCTCATCCATCAGAAATTAGTTAGTTCAAAGTGATCAAGCACAACCTCAACCAAAAATTATAACCAAAACCGACCCAGCACACCGAATTAACCCCAAGCCTCATCATCTCCTATCCAAGCAATGGAACAAAGAATTAAGATACGAGAAAAACCAAATATAGCACTACCTTGCTTTCTATTTCTAAAACACAACCAAGCACACTAAAAGTCAAAATTCCCCTAGTAAATTTCCTTCAAAACAAAGCATCATCACTAATCACCTATCCCATTACATCAAATCCCCTACTCCCTAACTATGCTAGTAGTAAAATGACTCCAAAAAAGAAAAGAAAAAAAGAAAAAAAAGTACTAATAACCACCACCCTACCCTTTATCCATTGGCTTCACAACAAGTGACCCCATCATCTGCTTCTGCTTCCTCATCTCCACAACCTTCCGATGTGAATTCGAGTGCAATTTGCTGGAGAATGTCGGACTATTCGCAGGCCGATACTCAGGCACCAACCTACCAGACTTGTATCGCACCCCGCAAGCATTACACAACGTTTTAGGCCCATCTGGACCTGCCCGCCATTGCGGGGTCTTTTCAACACCACAATGCTGACATTTTCTCCCCATTTTTGCTACTGACACAGCTGGTTTTCTCCTTGTAGAATTTTCCCGACTCCACCAGCGCTCTTGCTCTCGGATTTCTCGAGGGCGCCTGTGGCGACGCTTGCTGCGAGCCTTGACAGGCACGCGAAGGCTACAGTAACTCATAATAATGCTACTATTACTGCTATTCCCACTGATGCTAGTGCTGCTAGTGGTACTGTTTTCAAGAACGGAGACTGGGCTGTGGTGCTTGGGAATGCTGCCTGGCTCCTCGGAGAGAATGCCGAAGCAGGTTTCCACTGCTGGGAAAGCATCTTTATTAGATAACCATTCCAGTTCTTCCTCTGCAAATTCCTGAGATAACAAAAAGGGAACAATTGATCAGCAACTCAAAAGTCAAAACCTTCAATTTTTTTCTCAATGAGTCTGAGTTAACTCGACGGTCAACACTCGAGAACTCAGAATAATGTTTGGACATAATAGGGCAATTTAAAGGATGTCGGGGGCAGTATTGTCTTTTTAACATGAGCATGAAATGAAATCCTGGAAGTGACAAGGACAATTTATGGGGTCCAACTACACCCTCGTGAAAGACAGCTCACGACGATAAAGACTATACGTTCTTTGTATTAAATGTCCAAAACACCCCCCTTGAAACTGCCGCCCTCTTCGGAGGGGTTGTGACCATGTGGTCAAAATTGTCCTTTGCAAAAATTAAAAATTCAATTTGTACCGTTATTCAAGGCCATCCAATTTGACTCATCTGAGTCACCATCATGCCGAGTCAGTTAAACTCGGCCGCTAACCCCGGACAGAGTCGCCGAGTCGGCGAATAACAGACGCTAAACCAGGCCGGGTCAGGCACAAAAAGGCCAAAAAAACACAGAGCCAGACCGAGTCAGGCCTAAAAGAGGGCAAATACCACCAAAGGCAGCGACTTCCGGACTTAAAAACCCATAAAAGGAACACCCAGATAAGAGACTTACAGGTAACAAAGTATGTTCCAAAACGTTGAAAGAAGCCGAGGCAAGGGCATTAGGGTTAAGGGAAGGAGGTCCCTTTCTGGGTTTTTTGTTGTTGTTCTGGTGTTCTTCGTCATCATCTCCCTCGCCTATATCAGAACAGAAGTCCAAAAGGTCATCAACCATGAAACCAGCAGCCGTGTCTAGAGACTCCATTTCTTTGAAGAAGAAGAAGAAACCCACAAGGGTTGTTTATTTGGTGGTTTATTTTCTAGAGAGAGAGAGAGGTTTTGGTGTTTTGAAGGTAAGAGAGAGCATTTCACCTTTTTCTTTCGGCTATATTATCTCACGATGGACTCGAGGGTTTTTCCTCTCTTTTTTTTTTTTTTCTTTCTTTCTTTTTTTAGTGGGAACGAGGGGGTGTGGATTTTTTTGGTATTTATTATTTCCATTATTAATATAAATTTAGTTGATTTTATAACGTCTAGTGGGTAGGGCAAGTATCCCATGTAATACTGTTCATTAATGGGTGATAAATAAATTCTCCACGCCCGTTTTCTTCAACGGACCCTTTAAAAAAGAGCACTCCACTCCACTACTTGGCATAAAACGGCATGCTCCACTTTTTGTCTCGTGGATTAGTAGGTGTGATTGAGCTAATTTATACTTGATGACACTAAATCAAACATCATGATTGGTGATTAGCATGATCTTTTGGATTTTCCTGGGTTTTCTTTTTATATGAATAGTAATTAAGAAAGATTTTAATCTTTAAACTCTCAGTGTGTTCTTGGGAACGTATTCTTAATGCAGTGAATTTATGTTTTGATTTACTGATTTTTATTTCTTATGCAGATAAACTTTATATATATATATATATATATATATATATATATATATATATATTCTTGGGAAATGGTCATGGTTAATTTCTTAAGAAAAATATATTAATAGAATCTGTCCATGTATATATATATATATATATATAT
>Ga0307515_10018726_pt1 | contig 12500 bp, 17 predicted proteins | sample 17_EM_MG_FD_194513 | JGI IMG/M metagenome (GOLD analysis project Ga0307515, IMG submission 194513) | Populus trichocarpa ectomycorrhiza microbial communities from riparian zone in the Pacific Northwest, United States - 17_EM | ecosystem: Host-associated > Plants > Roots > Unclassified | place... | reverse complement strand
AATCCGGCGCCTCGGCCTTTTCGCCCGAAACCCGGCCAACCCTCCAAACTACAGGGGGGGGGGGCGGGAAAGATGGCAAACCCACCTAATTCAACCCCACCACATGCTATAATGTCACCTCGACGCTTGATTCCCCGGTTTCGTTGGTGTACGCGATTCAGAAGTTCCCGGATATTGAGCAATAGAGCCCGGCTGGTGGCACCCTTCTACGACGGATATATATATCCTTAGTCCTGGGGACAGTCACCCAGTAACCCCGTCCATCGACAGCGGTACCAAACTAAAGGACTCACATCGGCATCCTCATTCTCTACAGTACGTTTCCGCTATCATCTTCCAGAAAATGAGCCAAAAAGCGTACTAGAAAGACCACAGTTAGACGACATCGCTACTCGCGCGTCCAAGAGAATGGGGATAGCGTACCAAAAGTCCAGGGAAGAATCCAAGGCTAGAATCAAAAAAACAAATCAATCCAAGCGTTATGAAATGACAAATATGGACTGGGCGTGTTTACCCACAAGGTGAGCACGGTGATGATCAACAAGTCACATCCACATCCAGCCACAAGGAAAGCCCCAGCGGGTGGGAAGATAATAGTAACAAGGACGAGGATAACGCCCGACGGCCTGACAGCCATGTCGTGTGCGTATGGGGTATTGAAGGTGCCGTCTCGACGTTAACTGGAGGTCCGAGGTCGTGAAGTTGCCGCGGCCGCCGCGGAAATCACCGCAGCTCGTGACGCGCAGTGATCGATTGATCCCCAAGGCAGACGGAACGCAGTCGTCCTACTGCATTCCTGGGGAACGCGGTCATCCAACTGCGTTCCCAGGGAACGTGGTCACCCTACCACAATGTCCGTTTGTTTGTCCCCACCGAAATAGGGGTGTTGTGACTCGCGCGGCCACGGCACTGCTTGATTCACAGGATATTCAGGTCGTCACCGCCGCGTCCATCCGAACCTGCCACCGGATTACTGTGAAAGAATCCGATACACCAATAACCGGAAGAATGGGGTCGATTCATCGGTAAAGCCCACGGTCGGCATCCCGACGGTATATACGCGCGGTGGTACGCGGTGTCCCTCTAGAACTCCCCTGTCTAGGAACTTCTGCGGGCCCGCTTGGAGACTTCAAGCTTCAAACTTCAAGCCTCAGCTTCAATGTTTGGTACTCGGTCAGGATATCCTTCTGACGTTCGCGATCGGAGTGGACTGCGATTTTGGTCGATGCGACCGCGAACCGAACCCGTCGCCCGGAGAAGCGACCAAGCATCCCATTGGAATCCGAGTCCCGCCAAAGATCTCAGGGACGATCGGCACGGCTCGTCTGCGGGCCGCCCGGGGGATGTACAGGCTCACAGTTTACCTCGCCCGCACGGGCGGCGGGCGGAAGTCAAAACACTCGAGACGTTTGGTTTAGCGCCAAAAGATGAGAGGAGAGGATCTGGCTCTCAGTCAGACATCCCCCGACCCATTCCAGCCACCTTATTCGCAAAATACTACGTGGTCACTTTTAGTTACAAGCTCCTCGAGCAATCTTGTTTCCTTTCACGTTTTGTTTTAATGCACAAGCAGGACCCTCCTGGTTCCTTTGGAGGTATTTTAATTTTTCCGCCCGCATCGCAAAATATGGATTTTTCGCATTTTTATCCGAGCGATACGAAATCCCCGATAGACACCCGAGTTCCCATTCCAACCACACTTTTTCCAACTAGTTTGTGATCCAACGGCGTTATCATTTAACCTGGCTTTTTGCAAGAATTGTAGCCGCGAGAGAAAGTGACACAAGAATTCTTTGTGGCGAAGGGCCGCCCCTCCCCAAGCACGTAGATCTACTACCACGCTACGTCATATGCATGGGCTGGAATGGAGAAGGGCGTACTAATATACTTTGCTGGGACAAAAAAGGAAAGAAAGAAAAAAAACAAAGATTGTTGGGTAACAGGAAAAAAAAAAAGGCTCGCCAGGAAACAAAGATAATTTACGGGTAAAAATCTCGAAATCAGAAGATCTCTCCGTGTCGGATGACGCTACCCTAGCTTTCTTGACCTTGACTTTCCAATACCAGTCCCCAAACTGATGGAATTCGGTCTAAGTGATCGGGGGTCTCGTGTAGGAGATGAGCCGAACGCGAGGGCGATAAGTGAGTGATATAGAAATTATGGTGATCAGTATGCACGTTTTACACAAAGCCTCCGCCTTTGAGGTTTCGCATTATGACGTCATCCTGGACTGTGAAAAACGAATGTTGTAAGATCAGATCTCTAACTCTCGGCCACACAATGGACCTGAGGGGAAAGCTCACCGTGTTTAAGAATCTCGGCTGTGGTGCTATCCTGGGAACGCGCGGGGAAAGTTTTACCAACGTGGGGGGAGGAAACAACGCAGGGTAACTCACGGTGACAGAAGTAAGATGACAATGGAACGGTCGTGGTTTTGGCGACTTTTCTTTGTGTACGCCTGCAAACTTCTTCCGTAGGTCTGGATGGAAGATATAAGTGATCGTCGCAACAGGTGTTTCAATCGGAAACGCCACTCACAATTACTGCACCCCTCGAACGTATTCGGCCTGTCGGCGTAGCTGGTGATGTGCTTCCCGAACTGCGAGCCAGCCTCGATCTTGGCCTTCAACAGGTCGCACTTGTTGAGGAACAAGACGATTGCGGTATCCGCCAACAGTTTATTCGAGATGATTGATGTCCACAATTGAACGGAATCGGCCTGTGGGGGAAACAAAAGTCCGGGATTGGATTCGAGGCGGCTGTACAACACAAAAGGCACTCACGAGGCGGTTGACACTCGGATCTTCGGCAAGAACTTGGTCGAAACAAGAGACGGGGGCGAGGAAGATGATGGCGTTCATGTCATCGAAAAAGGGAACCCAGGCAGCTGTCAAAATTGAGACGCATCAGAAATCGAACGGAGGACCGCTCCAGAACCAGCGCGACCCGTACCTCGCTACCGGAAAGATAAGGTCCATAAGGATCAGGAGAAGCGAACAAGTCTCTCACCAGTGAGCGATGTCCGCCTACATCGTACACGTGCCAGCCAGAGTTGAGCGAGGCACCAGGACCAAACTTGCCCAGAAGTTCAGACTTGTTAAAATCGAATCGAAACTCGGTTACTCCGACAGTCTTCAACCTTGCCCGGAGAATGTCATCTAATCGCAGAGGAATTAGTCCGGCGCCGAAACTCATATGCGGTTGCCCCCCAACTCCCGTATTACGTACCGTTTGTCGGGATATACCTCTCCCCCGCCACCCTTGCCAGATCGTCCAAATAGCTATGTGATGCGTTTAGACAAGCCAAGGGAGAAAGAGCGGGAAACTGTACTCACAAGCCGCCTAGATCCTGGGGTCTGGCCTTGGCGATATCCAGTATTTGTCGCACGACGGGATCTGTCCAGAGAGCAATCATATCATCTCTGCAAGCGAACAAGACGCGGCCCGGATCCGTAGGATCTTCAAAGTCGATATCCTCGGTTCCACCACCTCTGGTCCATTTCTTGAACGCGGCTTTCCAGGTCGAACGCGAGTTGACGGTCAGCTCAGTCCTGATAGGAATAGCAGGGGCGTCTGGGGCGTTTGATGCGTCATGGAAGACAGGGTCCGGTGATTCACCCTTGATGTGATGTTGAGAGTCGGGGGCGAGTTTCTCAACCAAAATGTCCTCCATACGAAGGAGAGGGGTTAGCTTCATCTTGAGTTTCAGTTGCTCCGGGCCAAGAGGGGGGTATCCTTCGTCAGTCTGGGCCAGAGTAATGGCATCGACAATCAACCGCATGGAGCGGACAACGTTCAGCTGAATCACAGCCCTCCACGATGGGAGCTCGGCACGGAAAGCCTGGTAAACAAGGGATGGCCAAATTGAGCTTCAGAGAGCGGACGCGCGCAAGAAGTTCAGAACCTTTGGGCTGCCCATCAGCTGAAAGTCTAGTGGCGCCAGAGCGAGGTGATTAGACGGGATCTGGGAAGGTGAACAAATGAAAGCTCACTCTTCAACGTTGTCGACTTCCCTGCATAGCGGGGGGAACATGGGGGTTGAGCCAACGAAGAGTCACCGAGCATACACAACACACCTGATTCACTTTGACCTGGCGCACGATAATCTGGTCAGCGATCCAACCACAGACGTACACAAAGCGAAAGGCGAAACGAACCCAACAGCAGGATCTTGATTGGCTTGGAGTTCTTACGAGCAATCCGTTGCTTGTTGATCTCCTCATCTATAGCGTCAGACCTCTTCTTTGCTTCTTGCTCGGCTCTAACCCTGTTCTCCTTGTCGTGCTGGGGTTCGTTTGGAGGGGGGGCGAAGACGTGGGCGAGAGGATCATCCGTGGAGGATCTTGAAGCGGAGAACATCCTCGAGAGACGACCGGTCGGCGTGAAGGAAGGTGGTTGGAGAGAAGGAGGGGGGAGGGGAGGAAGGGGTCTAAGTTGTGACAGCAAAGGGAGGTCGCGACCAAATATTCACTCGGTAATGGCGATGCGGCGGATCGGGACTAGTGGGGCTCTCCGCTAGGGATGCCCAAATTGTAAGTTCGAATCAGTCCATATTCCAACATCTCGACGGAACACAGCAACGAACAAGTGAGCAAAACCCCAAGGAACCTTCTTCTTCTCGCTCGAATGTCAAATTGATCTCGTCACTGACGAGCAGGCTAACGGCACCGCTATAAGACGCGTCTGTACGCGCACACGCCGACTCCCCGGGCTTGGCGTAAGCCTTATTGTGTCTCAACAAGGTTTCACCACGGCCCTCTGCTGGGATCTCCCCGCTCATAGACACTGGATTTCATTTGTTCCAGATCTGAGCCGAGGCGCTGGTCCATTAGCCTCGTGCGGTGCGGATCTCCTCCACGGAAAGCGGGAATTGTTCATGCGAATATAATCCACTTTTTTGATGATTTGTCGAATCCGGAGAAATAGGCAAAACGTTCCCGCGCACCGATCACAAACAGGCCATCGGGGGGAGATGCGTTGCCATTGTCCAATTCCCGTCGCGGACGGGTGCAGTGACGGAACCATTTCTGAAGCAGCGAATCTACAAAAAATATATATACACGCGGACCGGCCAAACATAAGGAACCTTGACGAGTAATAAACGCAATGCATCCAGCACACAGACAGTGTCTGGCTCTTTTAATACAAGCCGTGGAGCAGTGACACACCCGTGATGGCCCCGAGCGACAGCAATAGCAGGGGTTGGAAATAGGAGGATACCGCCGCGTTCTGTTGGGAAGGGAGCGCCGATGATCCTACATTGCTGACCCCCCCGGTAGGTGTTGGGGATGGCAACCCTGTTGTGTATGCTCGCAAGTAATTCACTTCAAAGTACGCCTGATCGAACTTTGGGCTTCCAGGTCCGATGACATTGTCCAGATACTGTCAAACCCCGGCACGAGGATGAAAAAAGGCCGTTGTAACATTCAAGAGATCAGCAGACGAAGAAGCAGAGAAGGGACCACGTAACATGTGGACTCTCTCAATTGATAGGAAAAAACACGTACGCAATTGCCCGCTGGTCCGGCTCCGCCACAAGTGGAGAGGTAATTTACGTCCAACCCAGCCCTGGTTCAACAGAATTAACGCGCGCGAAACCCCTGCTAGAGAACTGAAGCACGAACCAATTTCCACAAAGCGTGATATCGAACACGAGGCTATGCAAGGGAACGTGGATCGCATCAGCCTCATTGCAAGGAGAAAACGGACCAAAAAATTACCGCTGGGCACCAAAGAACTCTGTGATGTCGCAGGTCGTCGCGGGGTAACTAGCTGATGGCGGACCCCAAGTGTCCACCTCGATGACCGAAGATGTTCTCGCTTGCGTGACAGAAGCCGGAATGTTGTCCCTCTGGAGATCAAAGACGCTGTGATCAGGTTTCTGACCCGCACAGAAGAGGTCAATAGCTTACCGTCCAGAACCAGATGCTGGTAGTTGGATGAACAAATCAGTACGCCGTGTGAAAACAAGTGAAAACCGAGTGGAACGCACTACACGCCGCTCACGTCGAACTGGGTCGCCCAAACACCGCCGCCCGCGTCGTTGAAACCCGTTCCGAAACTGTTTGGAGTGTTCTCGCGAACGACGCACCCCGCGGGAGTGGAACAGTCGAGGTCACCGCCGACACCATTCTGGCCTGGAGGGACGGAGTGATGACATCCCGGCAACGTGTGTAGCGCCATCTGATTCGCAGTCTGCAGGTTGATCGCCTCTGAGGAACGTAAAGTCAATCTATCAGATAATCGTCGTCGGGGATGAGGTGAAGACATTAGATTTACCCAGGATGTCAATCTCTCCATCATTCGGCCATTTCTCGCCTGTTTGAAAAAAAGACGGTGACGTTGATAAACATGGCATCACATGACACGCGCGAAGACTTGCCATAAGTCCAGAATGCGGGCCAAACCTAAAATGACCGCGACGTGTTACTGATAAGAACCACGGGCTGGGAGAAGGCTTACCGAACACCCGTACGGCACGTGGGCGATGTCAACAATCCAAAGGCTTCCAACGCTGTACCAATCACGGCTTTCTATTCGGACAGAGTTCCGTTTGTTGTTCCAAGGGACATTCGTGGTGTTGTCTACCCTCATCACGACCTGGTCCCTTTCGTTCACGTACGCCAGTCGTTGGGAAAATGCGTCTGATCTGTTCAACCACCAAACATCGCCCCTGCTCGCGTAGTCGACAAAAGTTATCCCCGAAGAGATCGAGTTTTAGTGTTAGAGCTTAAACGTGATCAAATTGACCGAGACGAACGTACAGAGTGAGATTATCCCAGTAACCGTAAAAGTTCCAGAGTGGGTTCCCCTGATTGTCATCGAAGAAGTTTTCGCCGCTGTAGTCCCTGACGAGGTTATAGCCCAGCGCGAGGGAAGAGATGGAGAGTAAGGACAAAAGTGAGAGCAAGCGCGGCATCGTGAATGATAGTGTTCGTGTATTCGTGAGCGTGAGCGATAGGTATAGTCTAGAGTGTTTGGAGGGATGCGTGCATGAACAGGGAGGGAGACAGCAGGGGAACCCACGTCTGGCGTGCAGGGAGCAGGGTGAAAAGTCAACCACGCAGCCGTAACTGGTTTCTTTTCACGTCTGATGAACACATGCATCATGTTCGGGTTCTGGCCACGTGTTGGCTAAGATGAAGGCTAAGACTCCAGAGTGAATACGGCTCTCCGAAACTCCTTTCTTTGGGGTGCCTATGTGCATCGGAACGTGGACGAGAGATGAAGGGGACGCGGATATCTGGGTGATGGACGAAAAGATCTCGGCAGCGCAGATATAAAGGCCGTCTCCAAACATCCCTCCTGTCGCGTTCCGAGGTCCTGTCCGCACGTCCACGATCCGACCGAGTCGCAATGAAAACTATCTACCCGATGAACATGACATGACATGATACAGAATCAAGAGGCCGAGAAACAAACATCCTCAACCGGAACCAAAACTGGGCGGATCCGTTTCAGTTCATTCAGTCCCTTCCGTCCTCCGTCACTTCCAGCACCCGAGGGCCGAAACCCGGTCACTTTCGTTCGGTGAACCTCTGCTTCACCGGTCGCCCACCATCAACTTCTGGTTACCCCCTTCACCAATAGAAAAAGCCAGAAAGAGAGATGGGGGCGGATTCCGACCTCCTTGGCCCGCCAGACGCGAGGTCTGCTGCCTTCCGCGCTGGAAAGGACATCTCATTCGGAAGCGTGAGTCAATTTTCGATTTCCTCCCCTCCCCACCTCAGAAAAAACCTCTATTCGTCCAGATTGCAGGCATTGTATCGAAAGTATTCGAGCATCCATTCGACCTATGCAAAGTCCGTTTGCAAACCCAAGTTCTCGATCAGATGGCGAGGTTCAACGGGCCAATCGACTGCCTGACCAAAACTTGGAAGTATGAAGGTATCAGGGGTTTATATCGGGTACGTGTGCACATTTCCGCCACGCGTCCATCTGCACAGCCGTATATATGCGTTCTCCTCCGCAGCAGAGATTTTTCAAGCTCTGACGGAATGTATACGTTCGTTTTTTTTCCGGCTCTAGGGTTTACCAGCGCCAATAGTCGGAGCGATGGCAGAAAATTCGTGCCTTTTTCTATCCTACAATGAATTCCAAAATCTGATTCGATGGACGAGTCAAATACCACAACACCAAAACCTTAACCTGTCTCAGATGATCCTGGCCGCCGCAGGTGCCGGTGCGCTCACGAGTTTTGCCTTGTCCGTCCATTCTCTCCCTCCCGCCCCGGAGAATTCTCGATGGGGAATGAGCTGAAGCTCACGAACGAACCCTCGATTCTTTCTTTCTTAGAACCCCCATCGAGCTGGTAAAATGTAAGATGCAAGTCCAAATGCTCGCGACCCCTCCGCCCTCCGTCTCTCCCATACCCGCCGCCCAGTTCAGTGGCACTATACCACATACCCCACAAGTGGCGAAGCTCCCAGGGCCTATCCAAGTTCTCAAAACCGTCATAAGGACGACAGGTTTCCGCGGGTTATGGCTCGGCCAGACGGGAACGCTAATCCGGGAAACGGGGGGTTCGGCGGCATGGTTCGGTTCGAAAGAGTTCACGGCCGGTCTCCTCCTCTCCTATCGCTCGAAGAAGCATCCCGAGCTCGTCGCTGACGGGAGGCAACTGACGAAAAAGGATCTTTTGCTTTGGGAGTCGGCTTTGTCTGGAGCGAGCGCGGGGGTGTTGTATAACCTCGCGTTGTTCCCGGCGGATACGGTCAAGAGCACGATTCAGACGGAGGAGGAGCTTCGTCCGAGGGCTAAGGGAGCCCCTCGGCCGACCTTCTTCGGGACCTTGAACCAGTTATATGTTAAGCAGGGGTTAAAAGGCCTGTACGCAGGCTGTGGAATCACCATAGCCAGGGCGGTGCCCAGCAGCGGGTTGATATTCTTGATTTATGACGGACTTTGCAAGCGATTCCCTTAATTCACTCTCACCATTCTCTCCCTGCATGGACACTCGCTCTTGCTTTCGTTCCCCTCGACTTATCGCATTTACCTGTGCACTGCTTTTAGAGGCTTTAGCGTTAGACGTGAAAGACCCCTGTATCATCTTCTTTCCACCCTTTCTTTCTTCTGATATAATTGGGTAAGACTACATGATACGAAAATATACCTAATCTTCTAGAAGAACACCAAAAAACACAAACCTTCGCTACCCTACGAGGTCCCTGTTGAGAGAGACGCCAGAATGAAGGGAGGTACACGAAGGAAAACCGTCAAGAGGGAAGAAGAATGATTTTTATGCCGTGGTGTGGATGTAATTGCGGTAGTAAAGTACAGTTGAATGACGAGCAAAAACGATGTGGCGAGAGTGAACGGTAAGGTGGCGAGGGTGGGAGAAGGCGCCTAGTAGCGGTAGTGGTGAGGCTTGTAGGGACCCTCCTTGGGGAGGCAAGTGTACTCGGCCTGCGCGTCGGTGAGGACGGTCAACTTGACGCTGAGCTGCTCAAGGTGAGCACGAGCGACCTCCTCGTCCAAATCCTTGGGCAAGATGTGGACGCCGAGGGGGAACTTCTCAGGGGTCGTCCAGAGGGCGATTTGAGCGAGAATCTGGTTGGTGAAGGAGCAAGACATGACGAAGGATGGGTGCCCGGTAGCGCATCCGAGGTTAACGAGACGACCTTCTGCGAGGAGAATGATGTGCCTGCCGGATGGCATGGTGAACCTGTCGACCTGAGGCTTGACGTTCACGACGGACGCTGCGTTCTGCTTCAACCAAGCGACGTCGATCTCAACGTCAAAGTGTCCGATGTTGGAGACGATGGCGTCTTCGGGCATGACCGAGAAGTGCTTGCCGGTGATGATGTCCCTGGTGCCGGTAGCGGAGACGAAGATGTTGGCACGGGGAGCGGCATCTTCCATGGTCGTGACCTCGAAGCCAGCCATGGCGGCCTGGAGAGCATTGATTGGGTCAATCTCGGTGATAAGAACACGAGCGCCGTAAGACCTCAAAGACTGGGCGCACTAGAGAGGGTCTATGAGAACAAACTCAGTTACTAGTGGCGATTAGCGACTTACGCCCTTTCCGACATCACCATAGCCGGCAACAACGGCAACCTTTCCGGCAAGCATGACGTCGGTAGCACGCTTAATACCGTCGACGAGGGACTCGCGGCATCCGTAGAAGTTATCAAACTTGCTCTTGGTAACGGAGTCGTTGACGTTAATAGCGGTGACCTTGAGTTTGTCTTCCCTGAGCATACGGTAGAGGTGGTGGACACCAGTGGTTGTCTCCTCGGAGAGACCCCGGATGCCATCGAGGAGCTCTGGGTATTTTTGGTGGACGTGGGAAGTGAGGTCACCACCGTCGTCGAGGATCAGGTTCAAAGGCTTGCCACCGGCGAAACCCTTGATGGTCTGGTCAATACACCAGATATACTCCTCCTCGGTCTCACCCTTCCAGGCGAAGACGGGAACGCCAGTAGCGGCGATGGCAGCGGCGGCATGGTCTTGAGTGGAGAAGATGTTCTAGAAAGGAGATCAGATCCACGTTCACCGACGACAGGCCACAGATAATTAAAACGTACGCAAGAGGACCAGGTCACCTCGGCACCGAGAGCGGTGAGGGTCTCAATCAAGACAGCGGTTTGAATGGTCATGTGCAAGCATCCAGCAATGCGAGCACCCTTGAGAGGCTTGGAACCGGCGTACTTCTTCCTCATGTACATGAGACCTGGCATCTCATTCTCGGCGATTTCGATCTCCTTACGGCCGAAGGCGGCAAGGGAGACATCTGCGGATATGTCGTGATCAGAGGGAGTAAATCATCAGAGACATGGAGAACGCCGCACCAGCGATTTTGAAGACCATGGCTAGATTTTTCTCTTGGGAGGAGGGGAGGAGAAAGGGGAAGAGGGTGATGAGGAAGAGAAGAGAAAGAAGGATGGGACGAGGTTTTTATTCGATTTTCGAGGGGGGAGACCCAAGTGTCCTCCCTCGCCGTTTACTCGTCCCCATCTGATCGAAGCGGTCCCTTTCCGACTGATGTCCCCGCGTCCCCGAGCAGAACAGGATTCGAGTGGCGGGTGTGCGTTGGTCGAAATCCTTCAGCACACTTGCCCTTTCGAGGAGGTGGATGGTCGTTACAGATACGTCTGCTATCCCATTCCGAGGATATTCAGAGTGTGCGTTGGTCAATGTGCCCCGAGAGTCCGGCCCTCCGATCTGATACGCTGGCACCTTACATAGATGCGAAGGCAAACCAGCGGTCGAATTGACAAAGTTTGTCCGTATCGATATGAACACCGGCGAGGTCGAACTGCCGAAAGGGTGCGTCCAAAGTTCGTTTCCTGAGTTTCACTCAACCCCAAGTGTCCACCACAGCCATCCGATGCCCCGGGGTAAACTCTGGAGCCAGGTCAAGCGCTACTCCTCGGACCAATGAACTTCTCACACTGTTACTCGTAATATTTGTTATACAACCCCTCTCTTCTCTACCCCTGTTTCTTATAACGAAGCAAGGATCTCGTCTCCTTCGGCGAGCACGCAGGGTCCACCGAAGATCACCTTCTCGCTCATCCCGCTCTCATTGATGTAGGTCTCGCAGGCGTCGTCGGTCGTTCCGGGTTGGCACCACACGACGGGAACGTTGAGTTCCTTGGCCGCTTCGAGGACACCGAGGGTGACCTGAGTGTCGGTAATCGGACCAGCGCTGTGTTGGCCGGATATTGTCGGCTCACCTTGGCTGGGGTGACTACGCTCACAGACGTATGAATAGGGTCCTCTAGCTCGTGCAAAGACTTGATCGTGGCCAGTCCCTCGAGCTCAGTCTCTTTCTGGTCGCCCGCTCCGTTCAGGGTGACAGTGTGATAAGTTGTGGTACCAATCGCCACGTACCGGGTGAACGGGAACGGCATCCTTATCCCTAGCCTGATACCATTTCAAGATCTACCGCGATATCACGTTCAGGAGACGCATATAGGAAGAAGAATCCCACCTTCGTACCGAACTTGGACTGGTTCTTGGACGCGCCGAGGACAGCAAAGTGGGGGGAGGACATGAAAGCTCTCTTGATCTCGGCGAGGGTCATGACCACTTCGTAGACGTTTAAGGTTGATAACGCGTGAAGCGCCGGGGTTTGCTGCAGCCGAGGAGAATATTTGCCCGGCACGACTTAGATACATGAGAACGAGCGAGGTTTGCGAACGTCAGATCAGGCCTCGGCGGCGTGAGGAAAACCGAATAGAGGGTCATCGATAAGGCCATAAACTACTATTGCTAGCTCCCGACATCAGTGATCTACCCTCTATTGTATTGTACCTGATGGGTACGGGGTAAAGATAGCTGGCGGTACGAGTGAAGGGTATGACGAGGGCCCCGCGTATGCCTACTATCCTAGACCCGGAGGCGCGATGATGCGGATGATAGTCGGCGAGAAAAGATGCAATTCGGTGAACTGCGAATACTCATTTCTGCTTCTTCATCGTTGCAAGGGTTTTGTCCACCTCAACGATGTATCTGTCCGTCAATTTCTGGAACTAGGGACCCGCGAATTAGCGACC
>Ga0307515_10018725_pt1 | contig 12501 bp, 2 predicted proteins | sample 17_EM_MG_FD_194513 | JGI IMG/M metagenome (GOLD analysis project Ga0307515, IMG submission 194513) | Populus trichocarpa ectomycorrhiza microbial communities from riparian zone in the Pacific Northwest, United States - 17_EM | ecosystem: Host-associated > Plants > Roots > Unclassified | place... | reverse complement strand
GTATTTATAAAGGATTATTATATTATAGTTAACTGTTTCCTAATTAGGGCTATAATGCTCGTAGTTAACATAAGGGGTTTAAGTTCGTTTACTATTTTAATAGTAGTTATTTTAACGTAACATAATATAAGGGCGCGAAGAGACTTTAGGGAAGATTTAAAGAAATGATATAAATTCTATCTAAATCTAAGGGTATATAGCTCTTACTAAGAACAAGACGTTACGTAAAGAAGAGAAAGGAATAACAAGAGAATTATATAATTAAATAGTTAGGGGCTTAGTGGTCGATACATGCGTATATACGCACGCGGTCTTCGACGGACTTTAGTAGAATTCGATTGATCTAGCAGAATTTGGTTAAAGCGTCGGAATTTATCTGTTAAGTGTTTTACCGAGACATTTCTACTATAACTGGGCTAGTCCCGTTATAAAGGGGCTAGAGCTGCAGTCTTAGATTAGGCTAGTTATAATTAATAAATATTATCTAGTAAAGAATTGGGAAAGCTTTTAATTAGCCTATTTAATGCTAGGCGAGCTATAGATAATCCTCCGTCTAAATATTATCTAGTTTACCTATTTTACAATACTTAATAGGAAGGTAGAGAGATTAGTCCTATTACACGCTAGGTTCTAAGTAGTTAGCGTTTATCTATACTAAACTAAGGTTATAAGAACATCTATTAATCGTTTAGACGTATCTATATATATATAGCCGATTTCTAGGCAAAAGGTAGACTTATAGGAGAATCTATATTTTCTATTAGATAATTATATAGACGGTAACAAAATATTTATACCTATATATATACTAAAGATAATAATCTTTATTAATAGTCGAATTTCTATTTAGGATATAATAGAGTACCTTTAAAATATACTACTCTAGAAGTCTAAGGCTTATATAAGAGGGGCTAACAATAATAGCGAGGCCTTTTATATTAGTAATATAATCTAGGAGTTTACCGCTATTATATAGGAGTATAATTATAACTAATAATATATAGAGTTTAGGAAGCCTTCTTCCGTTATCCAAATTATAATAGCTATAACCTCCCTAAGTATAGGCGTAAATATCCCAGATATTAAGCGCGTAATTATTTAGGGGTTTCTAATTATAAAGAGCCTAGGCGACGTATAGCAGCCGATTAGTTAAGGCGGATAAGGGAAGAATTGCACTAGTATAGGCTTTATCTTCTTACCGTACTAAGCGTTTAATATAAAGGGAGTAAATAAGCTAGGATAAAAGCTACTATTACCGTATATAAAGCCGCGGCCCACTTAAGTGCCTTAAAGAGGATATAATAACCTACCTACTAGATATAGACAGAGTTAACTTATCTAAAGTTATACACCTAGCAATATTAGTAATACAGAGAGTGTCACCTTAAAGATATTAGCCATAAGTTATAATTCTGCAGCTAATAGTAACCTTCTATTCTAGTTAAAGGCCGAGATAGCTAGTCGCGAGAAGATATTGACTAAATAGAAGGAAATAGTAAACGGTAAATATTATTAAAAGGCCTTCCTTACCTTCCTAGAAGAGGATAGGTTACTACCAGTAGTTTTAAACTATATTATTCGCGCCCTAACTAATTAGTGCTATAATTAATATAATTTATTATTATTTTCTGCGTTTACGTTAATCCCTAATACTTTAGCACTGCTTTATTAGCTAAGGACTAGCACCTAGCCTAATATTATATTAGAGGTTATTAATAAGTAGGCGGTTAAGTAGGTAGAGTTAATATATACTAGCAAATATTAACGCTTCCCTATACTATTATCTGCACCTATAAATAAGAAATATTACTAGTAGCTTATATATCTATATAATAGGACTATGCCTAATACCTTCTAGGAGACACTTACGGCGGGTTTACTAGAAAGTGCGGCTTCCCTACTTATCCTATAGCAATATTACAATACCTATAGTAATTAGTTAATTAAGCAATTAAGAAGCATAGTTAAGACGGTTAAAACTACTTATAAGAGCAATCTAGCGTAAAAGAGATGGGTAAAAGCTACTTAGGGCAAGGCCTTAGTAGTATACAAGTTGCTAAAGCAGCCGTCTACGCTAGCGGAGTATACTACGCACGTTTAGCGATAGAATAATAGCCTTACCGTCTAAGTTACTATACAGGAGGCAGTATAGAGCGTAGTGGACATACTAGCTTCGCTACTTAGAAGTTAGGTTATTAGTAGGATTAGTACACTAGGGTCTCTATTTAGTACTCTACTTCTAACTATACCAAAGGGTATTAAACGCGCGGCGTAGGTACTTAAGGATATTTAGAGACTAATCTCTACGCCTATAATATATAATACATCCGCTATAGGCTCTTATAATATTACTACTCTTAACGCTTAAAATATCGCAGTTCCTAACTTCTAGGATACAGCTAGTCTTAATTCTTAGGTTATAGCTATTTTTTATTTTTAGCCCGCCATTCTAGTTATATCCTAGTTATAGGTGGTTTAACGCCTAGATGCTCTAGGAGCTTAAAGACTCTTATATACCTATAGTTACCGCTAAGGAAAATATAAACACCCTTTATAACGGTTATAACGCTACTAGAAAGTAATTAAAGCCCCTCTAGCCCTACCTAGGCTAATTAGAAGATTAAACGCTAGAGGCGACTTTAAGATCTTCTCTTAAGCTAAAAATGCTAGAGGAATATACTAATATATTTAACTAGGGAACTAACCAGAACCCTCCCGGAAGACCACTAGCCTATAATTAGTATAGTAGCGGTATATAGACTGCTTACGAGCTAAGTAGTCCTACCCCTTTAGGTAATTTAAACTAACTACTAACTTAAGACCCGAGCCTTATTAGGAAGCCTATATTAGCTACTAGTGCTAATACTACCTTTATAGTAGGAGCTTCCCTAAGCCTAAGTTTAAAAGGTTAAGAGCCCTATACTAATTTCCTTTAAAATAGATATTGGGAAGCTATTATAAGGCTCTTAGAAGCTATATAGGAGGAAGCTATTAATAAATATATTAGAACCCTTTAAGGGTAAATCTATATCTAGGGTTTAATCTAAGCTAAGTAAATTCTTTTATAACCTAGTTAAGGCTAAGGGCTTCTTAGGAGCTACCTAATATCTACCTAAAAAGGTATAGAAGACTTAGAGAGTTATCTATACTATAAATAAAAAAAAGGATATAGACTAACTAGCTAAGGCCTCTAATAGTTTAAAACTCTGCTATAGACCTAACGCCTAGTAGTTAGATAATTGGGTTCGTAAGGTAGATAACTTCTTTAAGATGCTAATAATATAAGATAATACTAAAGAGCGTATACGCTAGATTATTAGCAAGATTAAAGACCAATTACTAAACTAGATTATACTTAATTGGTTTAATAAAGAGCAAATTACTATATAGCCATAGCTATAACCCTTTTTAAAGAAATAAACTTAAGATCTGTATATTATATAATATAATAATGCAAAGCTATTTTAGAATGGGATATAGCTTAACCGCTATAACTTCTACTAGTTTATAAACTTTATAGAAACTTATACTTAATAAATAGATCTAAAGCCCTTTAAAAATAAGGACGGTAGTATCCGTAAAAAGAAGAAGATTAGGTTTATCTAGGCTAGAATTAAACTAGTAATTTATAATAAAATAAAGCGCGTGGGAGCCTTATCGCGGATTATTATATATGCGGATTTTGAATAAGTAGTTTTAAACGCTAAAGATATAGTAAGAAACCAGACCTCTTCTAGTAGAAAGCTAGGGGGTCACTAAAAGCGTAGGTACTCTAGTAATAATGTAGGGTAGGCCTAACCTTTAAAGAAGCCGTTCTTAAAGAGAACTTTAAAAGGGTTAAAGTTAGGAACTATAAATAACGGGAAAGACTCCTAGGGCTAACCTAATACCTTTTTTTTTACTTATCTATTGTATTATACTACGTATAATACTACGCATGCAGCCTTAGGCTATAGCGCTATAGTTCTATATATATAAATACTTTCTAGGCATCTTAATATGTACTAATAGCTATATCTTAGTAGTTTATAAACCCCTAAACTAGGAGTTTATAGTTCCTTAGTAAAACACTAAGTTACTACAACTACTAGGGAATAAGAAAACGGTAGAAAAACCTATAAGAAATCCTAATACCTGTCCCTATCCTTTTGCAATTTATTTCTATTCTTTTACTCTCTACTATCCTTTTAAGAGCCTAGTAGGAGATACCTCCTTCTAGAATCCTATTTATTTTATTCTTCCATAGAATCTTCTATACTAGTACTATTTACTAGCTTAGCTGCTTTAAGAACCTTGCAGTCTTTACTATTAGCAAAGTGTTTTTCCTTACAATTAATGTAAAGAGGGGTAGTGTGCTTGCAAGCCTTGCCCATTGCCATACAGATAAAACAGTAGTGGTCTTTAGATAAATGTGCAGCTGCACAGAATCTACAGGCCCTATTAGAGCATCTATCTCCAATATAGCCAAATTTTTGGCAGCTAGTACACTGCGTAGTAGGAGAGACTTTAAGGTACTTTACTACCTTAGTAGCTGTACCTGTAATTGATATCTCTTTTTGCTTAAGGATTTCTTGTCTTTTTTCTTTGTTCTCTATAGTAAAAACTATAGAGCCAAATCTAGTCTATAGATTGTATCTTTTTTCGCTAGATAAGATCCATTTAGGTAGTCCTTATATCTTTATAGGATTAAAGGTCTTAATTTCTTCTTTTAGAAGCTTAGAGCCTCCTTCTTTTAGGAAAGGTAGGGTAGGAACCCTATGGGCTATAATTTAAACCCATGGTTCTAGTTTTTGTTCTCTTTAAAAGGTAAAGCAGTTATACTAGATCTCCTTATATTTAACTAGGAAATCTGCATTATACTCTTCTATAATTATAAGGAGAATATTTTTTTTTCCTTTAGTTCTAGCTATAGACGCTAGTACTAGCTTTTTTACTTACAGTTTTGATATAAATAGTTAATTAACTTTGTTTCGTATAGAGAAGGTATTTAAAAGTTGGTCCTTTTCGTCTATAATTAGGACTAGCTTCCTTTTTTATAGCTGCTTTTTCTTACTTTTAGTAGAAGTAGAACTCCTACTAAAAGGAGAAGGGGTAGGAGGTAGTAATAAGGAGGGTAGATGTCACGGCTTAAATAAATGCCTCTGAACCGAAGCTTGAACGAATGCTGTATTACGAAGATACTAAGCTAAAGAGAAGGAAAAGGGGTTGCTAGGACCGATGTAAACAAATATATAGGGTGAGCCGCCAAGGCGCTAGCTTTAGGCGGGCCAATCGCAGGTCGGCAGAATATGGTAGAATTTGGCAGGTAACGTACGATAGCGCCGTTACATTACCCCCCTCTTTAAAAGAAAGCCTGCCCTTAGGCTTAGTTAGAAATAGGGTAGCACTAGGCTCATAAACGTAGGATTATAAAAATATAAGATAAGGAGATAAAGGGGATACGAGTCCGTCCTAACTAAGTACAAAGGGCGATTATGGGCTAAGTGGAAGCACTAGGCTAGAAAGAGTAGCCGCTAAAAGTCTTAGCACGGATCTAACTAATTAGACAACTTTAACTGGCGGTCGAAGTTCCTAGATATCTGAAATTTTACGGTATTAGTAGAAAACGGCAGAATATGGCAGAATTTAGCAGACAGCTGTATTAGGGCTTTGGGGCGTTTTTGTCCCTATGTTCTTCCGGTAACTTATTATCTTTATTATACTAGCATTCCATTTATTTGTCTAGGTACTTCGGGGGTCTAGGCGCATTAGGGTATTGGTTATAGAATTCTTTAAGCTTCTAGGGGCAGCCTATAAAGTTCCACGTAGGGTACTAGGTTGGGTTAGGATTATAGCCCTTCTATTAGATATGGTATTTTAGCGCTCCCCGTACTATCTTGCAGGCTAGTATTTCGTTAACCTCCTATTCGTTGTCACCGTTTACTTAAACTAGTAGGGAAGGCTCGTTCTTTTGTCTAGGCAATAGGTCGTTTATAGCTTTCCGTAACTTATCTAGCAAGAAGATAGGGTAAACCCTAATTAAGTCTGGAAGCTTTATCTTGTACGAGTTGCCTATCTTCTTAAGAACCTTATACGGTCCTGCTATCTAGTAGTCCAGCTTATGGCTAGGTCGTTCGGTCCTCTAATTCCTTATTATAACCCAGACTATATCGCTAGGGGTAAAATTGGGCTCTCGACGGTGTTTGTTTACCTGCTATTCTATTAACCTCTAAGCTTTTTCTAGGTTCTTGCGGGCTACCGTCCAGGCCTCCTCTAATTGTTTGGCGTACTGTTGGGCCTTAGCATAGGATAGCTTCTCTCGTATAGTCTGAGGTTCTTTTAGCCTTTTCCAGTTAAAGCTTATGCGGGGTAAGTATCCCATTTTTAGCTGAATTGGGGCAAACCCTATAGAGTTGTGGGGTAGGGTTGCTTGCGCGTAGTTTATTAAGGGTAGTAGTTTAGACTAGTTATCCTGGAAATAGTTAATAAAGGGCCTAAGCCTCTGGTCTAGGTACTAATTTATAATCTCTGTCTAACCGTCTATCTGGGGGTAATAAGCCGTAGAAAGCTTTAGCTTAATGCCTAAGATCTAGGTAAACTTATTCCAGAAGGCCGATATAAACTATAGCCTATAATCGGATATAATAGTATCTGGTAGTCCGTAGATTTAGTAAACGTAATAGATATATAGCCGGGCTGCCTCTTTAGCATTAATGTTCTTATGATATAGAATTAAGAACGGGCGTTTACTAAAGCGGTTAACTATAACTATAACCATATCGTATCCGTTACGGTCCCTAAGTAGTTTATAGAAGTCTATAAAGATATGCTGCTAAGGGCGCTCTAGTATTAGGAGTAGCTTAAGTAGTCCTAGGGTCTTATCTAGTGGGATTATAGCTCTCTAGTAGTCTTCGCAGTTCCGTATATATTAATTAATATCCGCAACTATTCTCGGCCAGTAGTAGCGGCAGTTAATGATTTTACGGGTCTTATTCTTGCTAGGGTATACTATAGAGACTTAGCAATAAGCTTTACGGATTAGTTTGGTTTATAGATTGTTGATATTAGGGACTATAAGCCGTTCCTGGTATAGGAGCAATCCTTCCTCCGTCTTAAAATTGGGGTTTTCTTTTATGGCTTATTCGCGGAGGGCCCTTAGGGCGTTAGCCGTGCGGTTTATAGTTAGGAGGCGGTTAATTAGCCCTATTAGCTTATCTAAGGACTCCTCTATTAATGCTAGCTTGTTTTACTAGGAGTCTAGTTCCTTAAGGATCCGCGGGTTAAGCTGTTCTGAATAGAGGAGGGCGCGCGTTTAATATTAGGTCTTTAGCTTATCCTAGGGTCCTACGTCTTATTCTCTTTAGGTTAGGGCATTAGCCTTAGAGTTTTGCTTGCTAGAACGATATATAATTGTAAAGAAGAATTAGGAGAGTATTTCGGCCCACTAGGCTTATCGCCCTATAAGCTGCTTTATAGTTATAAAGTACTCTAGGGCTTTATAATCTGTATATATCTTAATCCGGGAGTTCGTACCTTTAAGCTCTACACACTATTAGGAGAGTAATTGAATAATAGCTAGTATTTCTTTATCGTGTACTTCGTAGTTATACTTAGCCGGGTTTATTATCTTTAAGAAGAAAGCTATAGAGTACTATTTGCCGTCTAGATATAACTGTAATAGGATTCCCGCTATGACTCTATTAGAGGCATCTGTTTCTAGCATTAATTTAAGGTCTGGGTTATAGTAACGAAGAATTAAGGAAGAGATAAGCCAATTCTTTACCTCTTTAAAGGCCTCTATATAGCTATTATTAAAGACAAAAGGCGTATCCTTCCTAGTTAGTTGTATAAGAGGTTTTACTATAATTCTGTAGTTACGGATAAACCGGCAGTAGAAATTATAAAAACCAAGGAAGGATTAGATTTCTTTTACTATATAAGGGGGCTTCTAGTTATAGATTGCCTCTACCTTCTTAGGGTTGACCTTAATTCCTTCCGTAGTTACGATAAACCCAAAGTATTTTATACATTTTACCCTAAACTTGCATTTCTTAATATCGACTTATAAGCCCGCGTTTTGTAGTCTCTCTAGGACCTTCTTAACATAAACTTAATACTTAAGTTCGTTGTCTAAGTATATAAGAATGTCGTCTAGGTATGCTATGCAGAATTCATTAAGGTAATTAAAAAGAACGTTATTTATATACCTTTAGTATATAGCCGGTCCGTTTATTAGTTTAAAAGGAAGAACTTTATATTTATAGGAACTATAGCGGGTATAGAACGTTGTTAAATCTTTAAATATAGGGTCTATCCTAATTCGGTAGAAAGCTTGGCGGATATTAAGTTTAGTAAAGATCTTTGCCTAGCTTAAACGTACAAGGGTCTTATTAATTAAAGAAATAGGATACCGGTTCTTTTAAGTAATAGCGTTTAGCTTCTAATAGTTGATATAAAAATAAAGGCCTTTATTAGGCTTTTTTATAAATAGAATAGGGGAAGTAAAAGGGGCTTAACTTAGCTTAATAAACCCTTTATCTAGGTTGTCAATCAAGTACTACTTTATTACTTTTAGCTTATCCGTTAATTAGTAGTAAAGGGGGCTATAGCCTAGTAAGTTATTAGCCTCTAATTGAATCTTATAATTATATGTCCGGTAGGGGGGTTAACTTATCTAAGGCCGCCTTTAAGAATGCATCCTTATAGCCTATATAAATAGTAGGAAGAAGGCATTTAACTAGTTCCTCGTCGGTTTCCTTATCTAGCCTTTCCTCTCTATTATTAATAATTTGGTTAATCTTATATAGGCTCGTTGTAAAGACCTTATTATCCTTCCAGTATATATTAAAGTGGAACGCTATAGCGCTAATTGTGGCAATATCTATGGTAGGGGGGTTAACTAATAATAGGGGCGTATATAACTTTAGGGACTTCCAGGGTACTGGCGTTATTATTACTCCTTTTAGCTCCTATTATATCTTTTGGAGGTTATCCCTTATATTCTGTTAATACGTTCTTTTCTATAACGGTTGGATCTATATAATTTAGATATTATCTACGTTATTATTTATCCCGCTTTTGTACATAGAGTCCTCTTTAAACGTAGCGCTTTAAGAGAGTATCTTTATTAGTACGGAGTTCTTTTTAGCTTCGCGGCGGGCGTCCTCTTAAGTAAAGGCTAGGTCACGGGCCCGGACATCTTACTAGTAGGTAGGGTTAGCCCTTACGGCTAGTGTCTTACGGTTGGTTTAAATTTCCCTAATAAAGGAGGGCAACCTTAGTCTATCCTCCGGCTAGACAAACTATTTTTTTTGTATATTTAACTAAATATCAAAATAGGACATCCATTTTCGTCTAAGGATTATATTGTAGGACCCTAGGTTTAGGATGCAAAAGGGGATACCGTATTAGCGTTGTCCGTTAAGAGCGATATATAACTTTAAAACGTGGGTAACGGGCTAACCGGCTTAGCCGTTATAGCCTTTTACCTAAACAGGCTTCTCTAGTTAGATAGCTTCTGCATTTAGAAACTTAGCAACATTATTTATATAGGCAGTATTTATAAAGGCGAAGCTATTTACTCTAGTGTTAATAAGGGCGGTTATATTAACTTTATATCCATTTTAAGATACTATATATAGAACTATAAAATGCTTTCCACCCATTAACTAACTAAGATTAATCTCTTTAAGATCAATAGGGTACCCTAGGGGGGAGTCTTTCCCTAGGGTTCTTCTTTTCCCGACTTATCGGACGTTTCTCCTTCCTCTATCTCCTTAATATTGCCTATATCCTTTAGCTCCGGGTAGGATAAGGCAAAGTAACCTTACTTATTATAGTTAAAGCACGTAGCTGAGGTAGGGTTAATTAGAGTATTATAGCGAATACTAGTTAATAGTGTGGTATATAGCTAGTTAGGCGAGGCTCACTAGTGCGTAATTATAACCGCCTTTAGTATAAGAGCAGTCGTAACTTATCTTCCTGCTCTAGCTCCTATAGGTATAGCTAGCGAGTTCCAATTATTATAGAGTCGCTTCTGCTAATTAGGGCGAGCGTTAATCCGCTTTAGTTCTAAGTCTAATAATAAGCAATAAGCTGCAAGTTTTTTGTAGGTTAGTAGGTTATTTAAGGTTATAGCGATCTTTTCTTATAGCTGGATTGTCAGCTTATCGTATAGGTCTAATTAGTAGTTCTTAAGGGGAACCTAGCCTTCTCCTATAAGGTATAGGAATTAAGTCTAGAATTTGGTAAAGGGTTAGTTCGGTTTTATTATTAGGTAATTATAGTTATAACGGGCATCCTATACTTTATTTGGGTTAATATAAATAGCCGCTAGGTGCTATATTATCTTATTAATAGATATAAATTAGATAGGGGAGTTGTCCTTAAACTTGGCTTAAAGGTACTATTAGGCGTCCCTAGTGGTTCGACTAAAGAGGTAGAGCATTTTAGCTTCTTTAGAAAGGAAATAGTTATAGTTAACGCGGAGCTTTCCTTATACTTAAATTCTCTAATTCTTAAAGGTAGGGTCTATCCCGTTAGATAGTAGTAGGGGGTTAGGGAGCTTAACGGACTTTAATTACTTTATTATTATATCCGTACTCCCTAGTATATTGCATTTAGTAAAGTAAATAGGTTGGCTAGGGCTTTAAGAAGGGGAAGCTAGGCTATTTTATAGGGCCGTAAGGCTTTCTAGGATCTCTTATAGGGTCTTTTATATATTTCTTGCTTTAAGACATTTAGCTTCCTAGCTAGCTATAAGGGCGCGAATCTACTTACGTATATCTACGACATTATTATTATCTTTAATTTCTAATCCTAATTAGATCTTAGGTTCCTCTTAGGTAAAAGTAGCTCTCTTAAATAAGCTTACTTTAGGTACTATTATTAGCTTTCTAAGGTTTATTAGTATTATACGCTTTAGTTTTAATTCTAGGGGTATAGGTCTAGTCCTATTTAGCTTATAAGGTAGAATATTATTTAGGCCTTCCCAGGTAATATAGAGTTATTTTAGTATCTAAGTATAGCGCGTTAATGCGTTATTACAGACGAAGTTTTTTTAGGGTAGGATATTATTAAGGCCTTCCTAGGTAAGGTAGGGAGAGCTTAGTATAATGTTATAGCTTAAACAAATGCCTTTAAACCGAAGCTTAAACGAATACTATATTATAAAGATACTAAGCTAAAGAAAAGGAAAAGGGGTTGCTAGGACCGATGTAAATAAATATATAGGGTGGGCCGCTAAGGCGCTAGCTTTAGGCGGGCTAATTGTAAGTCAGCAGAATATGGTAGAATTTGGTAGGTAACGTGCAATAGCGCCGTTATACTTAGGTCTTAAGTTAGTAATTAGCTTAGATTACCTAAAGGGGTAGGCCTGCTTAGCTTATAAGCAGTTTATATACCGCTACTATACTAATTATAGGCTAGTGGTCTTCTGGGAGGATTCTAGTTAGTTCTTTAGTTAGATATATTAGTATATTCCTCTAGTATTTCTAGCTTAGGGGAAGATCTTAGAGTTGCCTTTAGCGCTTAATCTTTTAATTAGCCTAAGTAGGGCTAGAGGGGTTTTAGTTGCTTTTTAGTAGCGTTATAACTATTATAAAGGGTATCTATAATTTCCTTAGTGTTACTAGTAACTATAGGTATATAAAAGTCTTCGAGCTCCTAGAGTATCTAGGTATTAGGGCTTATTTAGCTATCTTACCTAGAGGGTTATATTATTACAATCTCTCGCTATTAGAGGGACCTTTTTACCTTTACGCAATGGCTTTCTATAAGGTATCCGTGGAGTTTCTATTTAGGTTATCGCAAGATTTTTAAGGGGGGATAGTAGTTGTAAATAAAAGATATAAATAAACAATCTAGTCCTTAAAGCCGACTACCCTTTTAAAAAGGAGTAGGAAGGATTTAAATATAAGGGGATCTTGTAGATAGGGGGCTATAAGAACACGATTATAGAATAGGATAGATTAGTAAAAGAGATAAATTCTTAAAAAGGTAAGGCCTCTAGAATTATAGAGACTATATACTACGGGTATATGCCTCTAGTATATAACCGGTAACTATCTAAGGGGCGTTTAGGGTTTATCCTAAGGGCAACCTAAGGTGTCTATAATAATATCCCTTATAACACTATAAGAAGGAATAGGCATATTACTATTTAAGGCGAATTATAAATATAAGCTAAGAACATTATTATTACTATAATAAGTAAAGAAAATAAGTAGTATAGCTAAAGAAAGAATAAAGATACTAAGAGATCTAAAGGACTAGATCTTAAGGAGGGAGATAAAGTATAGCTATTATATAAAAATTTTAAGAGTTAATAACTAAGTAAAAAGTTAGATTATGTTAGACTAGGACCTTTTAAAATTACGTAGAAAATTTCACTAGTTATATTTAAGTTAAACCTACTAGCTAAAATAAAGATTTACCCTATATAGTATATTATAATACTAGAGCTAGCATATAGGAATATTAAGCTATTAATCTATAAGGTAGATACGTATAAAGGATAAGAAA
>Ga0307515_10018724_pt1 | contig 12501 bp, 6 predicted proteins | sample 17_EM_MG_FD_194513 | JGI IMG/M metagenome (GOLD analysis project Ga0307515, IMG submission 194513) | Populus trichocarpa ectomycorrhiza microbial communities from riparian zone in the Pacific Northwest, United States - 17_EM | ecosystem: Host-associated > Plants > Roots > Unclassified | place... | reverse complement strand
AAATAACAACCCTCAGTGATTTTTTTAAAATATATTTTCTTTTGCAATTTTTGTTTCTTTTTAGACAAGAATTTTTTTTTTTTTAAAGAGGAGTCAAATTGGATTTTGACAAAAGTGTTAAATAAAATTCTTTTGAAAACAAATGAAATCACAGAAATGAAGCTAAATTTAATCTATGGTGTATTCCTCAACCCAAGCACCCAGAATAAAAAAAACACCGCAAATATATCAAGCAATACATAATAAAAGGAAAGGCTTACGTTGCAACTAATATGCGAGCAGAGATAGAATGAACAAAAAAAAAATGACACACCAACCAACCAACTAAAGTAACTAGTAGTTAGTTCAAGCCCAGATTTTGCTAATATAAAAATTATTGGAAGTATATGATCATTAATTTCAGGGCTCGTAGAATTAATTGAGATGTGCACAAACTGATCCGGATACCCACATCAATAAATAAATAAAAAAAGTAACCAGTAGTAACATTAATGTCTTATAATCTTCTACCCTCACTAACCAGTAGTTGAACAATTTCATAACACACTATTCATCAGCTAATTTCCAACCTTCCTGTTTCTCCTTGAAAAAATAAAAACAAAAAAAGAAATTTTCATAGTTGCCTTAAAAATTTAAAAAAAAAAAAACAACAGAAAACAATCAAGATCCTATTAGAAAACAAACCTATAGTTAATCCATGGTGTACTCATCAAGCCAAGCACAATAAACCTGCAATGAAAATCTATCATACAAATACATAATGAAGGGAATAATTATGTTTAAGATAATTTTGTTTAATCCAATATAGTAACTCTGTCGGCAATTCTGTCAGTAGAAATATCATATCACCATACTATTTGTCTTTTTAAATCTCATTGTAATACCCTCTATAATGTCGTCGGTATATACCGAAGAAAGTTTTCTGATGGCATATTCACAAACGAATTTTATCGTCGGGTTAATTCTATCGATAACATTGTTTGTAAAACTTACACGTCATCGTACTGTTTGACTTTTTTTATTTTTTCTTTTTCTACTGCGATTCCCTCAGTATATACCGTGAGAATATTCCTATCAAAAATTCAATTGGTAAATATCACTGTCATATATCGATGAAAAAATTATGTGGATATTGCTATTTATATTTGCTAACTTTCTGATAGTAAAAAAAAAAATGGTAATCAACAAAGTGAAAGTTACAGTAGCAGAAAAACATTGGCTTGACATTTGATGTAGTCTGATGCAATGAGAATTAGGTTAGGTGGAAACTACTGTACTAAGCTTGATGGTTCTGCATAAAGAATAAATGCTTAAAAAGAAGTCTTTAACTAGATTTGAAAAGCAATAGGAAAAAAATTTCATAAATGATTGTAAAAAACTACCCCACCATGTGTAAAGAAAAGAAGTTCCTTGTTGATGTGCAAAATAACATCATGTGTAAAGAAAAACCCAACTATTTTATGATTTCATATTACCTTTTCCTTAAAAAAAAAAAACAATATCATCTCATCTAATTAACCAAAATAAGAAAAAAAAATGAAATAATTAAAAAAAAACTCAAGAGACTGAAGTGGAAAAGCATGGAAGTCATTTTGCTATCCTACTAAACAATGTTTGTTTGGGAGTGTGATTGCGGTTGTTTTTTAAAGTGTTTTTCATGCTAAAATGCATTAAAATGATATTTTTTTTATTTTTAAAAAATTATTTTTGAGATCAGACCCAATTATTTTATGAGCCTAATATATAGTTATGGAAAGCTTAATTTAGTCTTAAGTTTTCATGGCTTCATCAATATCCACACCATAGTTTCATACCTTAGTTCGGATACAAATGTGAGATTTATGGTTATATAATATGTAAAATATTTGAAACTCAAGAGTCATTGAATATTTATAAATTAAATAATATAATCAATACATCAACGTTGATATTTATGCAAAGTAATTAGTTTTAAACACATTACATACATAAATTTAGGGAAGAAATGAAAATTTTGTTTAAAATTATATATTTAGAGTGTGAAGGATGTTATATTCCATCAAATATTATATTTGGTTATGACATAATAATTATTCCAATCACAATACTCATGGGTGGATTGTAACTAACATAAAACTAGAATTCTGTTATAAAACAAATATCATGTTAGGTTATGATCGGTTTTAAAAAACATGATTCAAACTAAAGCATTCAAAAAAACAGTTGGCTTGCTTGTTATGGAATGGGACACAGTTCTTTGTTGGACTATTTTTATGTCGGGGTGGGGCTTAGCTAGGGGGCTTGAGAGGTCTGATCCCTTTTCATGTCCGGGACTGCACAAAACATGGAGCTTTGTGTCAGGTGTCAATCAAAGATGCGACAGAATGCATGGATTCCGGAACTGTTCACAGTATTGTTAGAGGGCTTGAAAAGTGAAATGTTTTTTAAGTCCTGTGGAAGCAGGACTTGAGTGGTGCTACGGACAGTGCTTTTTATTTTTATTTTTATGGAGGGATAATAGTGGCAGGGGTCAATTTTTTTTTTTTTTTTTAAGTTTAACGTGGGTGTCCGGGCTAGCTTGCGTGTACCTCGACTAATCCCACGGGCCCTGAAGTTAACGACCATGTAAGCCTCCAGTGGTCATCATATGAGCAACCACAAGGCTCGAACCTGAGGCCACAGAGAAAGCAAACCTCTTGATCCTAAGATCTTACCACTGGGCTACTATCTAGATGGTTGGCAGGGGTCATTTCTTAGTTGAGAGGAAGAAACCTTTCAAACCTTGTAACTAGAAATAGGAACTACTTTTGTTAATAAACTAGTTTTAGTTGAAAAGGTTTCAATGTCACTGTTCAACCAGAGATAACATAAATTCCGTGGATTCCTACAAGGATTTTTTTTCTACTTCTAATGACGCATAAATTGATAGTTAATTAAAGCATATTTATTAAGGAATGATAAGATTTAAAGATGAGATACTAAAATGAAAAATAAAACAAAAAAAGATGGTATTTTTAATCATGAGGTTAAAAATTCACTTTGATATTTTAATTTTTTAAATTATAAACTTTCATCTCTTAACGATTTATAAAATTCAATTTTGATATCAATTTTTTTTTTATTTTTTATTTTTGATTTAAAAGATAAAAGAGAAAATGGTTGATTTTTATGGTAGAAAAAGAAAATTTCGGTTAAAATTGATTTTAACTACGAAAAAGAGTGATTTCAATGGACAGAAGCCTATCTTGTGTTTATCTTAGATGTTCTATTTCCCTTAATTCTGAACTGCCTATTTGAATCAGAACAGAATCCTTTGTTTCAGCCTTCTTAGGTCTTACTCTGCCCATCTTTTCATGCCACAGGAGATATAAACCTGCATTCTTCCAGTAAACCCAGAAACAGATCTATCCCTTTGTACACACAGAAGTAAGTATATGAAACAATGTTTCAAAAATCCCATCCGTTTCATGAATCCCATCCCTCATTTTGTGTTTCCTTTTTCCTTCCCTGGAACTGTCACCTCAATCCAAACAAACTACTATGTTTTGATTATAGCAGCAGCGGCCTTTCTTTCTAGCGATGAAAAGTTGACACTTTGTGTTACAAAGCAAACTATCAAAAAAAGTACTGCCACGAGGTAGAACGAGAGAATAGTAATCGGAGGTTGCTTTGCTAGCTATAACAGTGAAGCAGACATGGAAATGGATGCTTTAAGTTCATAAAAAAACATGGAAAAGAACCTACTTGGTTTATCATAGACTTGCATCATCACTGGATTCAAATCTAAACACAAGCTACAACTATAAAATTACATTAGATTAAAAAAGACACGCTGTTCAGAACCCATATGGTACGTGGATTGAGTGTTTTTTTTTTTTTTATAAATAAAATCAAGATGACTAAAAACCCTTGAAAAAGCAAATTGTAATTAATTAATTCATTCTATAAAAACCAAAATAAAACATATCATACCAAATGTTTTACAAAAAAATTTCAACGTGACATTTTCATTGTAAAAAATTATTGAGATAATAATATATTAAATTAAGCTGAGTTTTGCGATTTAATTCACCAAATCAATGATCTAGGTCATGAACTATAGTGATTTTAATAGTTTTCTTTTTAAATTTATTTTTTACCTAAATATATGAATAAAAAATAAAAAAAATTAGAAAAAAACCGAAAGAATAAAGAAAAAAAAATCAAGATGATTTCTTCCTTTTCTTTTTCTTCTTCTCTTTTACTTATAAAAAAGTTGATAGCCAAACCTGCTAATACACAATAGGTATTAGTAAAAAATTCTACACACACACACTTCAGGTTTGGTTCGACGAGGACATCGATTTTTTTTGGTAGGGGATGTTTATAACGGGGTTAAATTTATTAGGGGTACATTAACGATAATAATGCTGGAACGACACAGTGGGACAATGTTGGAATCAACAACATTAATGAGATAAGCATCGTCGACAGAATCGACAACAAGGGTTGACAATCATAGTTTTGAAACCCGACCCGGCATGGCGGGTCGACCCGGGACCTGGGGCTGGAACCGGGCCGGGTTGAAGAAAAAACAGGGGAAGGAAAAACCCAGTGTGACCCGGCGACCCGGTTGACCCGACAAGACCCGGTTGCAAACCCGTTGACTTTTGTTTTTTTACTAAAAAGACGTCGTTTTGATTTTTTTTTTAAAAAGAACCGACTCGATGACCCGGTGACCCGGTCAAAACCCGGAACCCGGACCTTGAACCGGGCCAAGTCTTAAAACTATGTTGACGATAAATCTAGATAATAAACAGTCCTAAGACTGGAAAAAAACACTATTAACACGAATGATAGCATGCATGAGTAATGACAGATTCGATAACAATGTACGTCTAGCGATTCAACAACATTGGCTTATTGACATAATGAGCTAACGAGAGCAGGGACTTGGACAACGGACAATCTAAACATGTTAATACACAGTAGAACTAGCAGCAAGGGTATTGGCAGTTCGATAATTGGTTTGTAGAAGGCAAGCCAAGAGAGTTATAAAAGTTTGGAATAATTAGTGGCAGTTTATTTTGTGGGGGAAGAAATGACCAGAATAGATGGAGAATAGATGGACATACGTCTTGAATTGTGGATACCAAAGCTCTTAAAAAACCACCATGAAATCCCTCTTATCTCATAACACACGTGGACAACAAGAAAATCCATTTTTGTAGCTGGAAATGAATTTAATAGTAAAATTTCCTATTCTCACCGTAATCTAGCAACTCTCTTTCTCTCCTCTCTTTAATTATGGACTAAAGTATAATATAAATAAACTTGTGTATAAAAATTAATTTTTTAAAAAAATTAAAGAGAGCTAAATTATATATATTACGCTATTTTTAAAGATCAAGAACCTAAGTGGATTTTTCATGCAATCTTCGACACACCACCTATGTTTGGTGCTTATTTCAGTTCAGTACCTCTTCTTTCAATTTCACCATTGACTAAGCATTAAGAAACAATTAACCTTCAAATGGGATCAAATCACACAAAATACCAAACTGAAATCTACAAAAATATACAATCTCATCCACAATGTTTTATGAGAGGATGAACAATGCTGACTGCAAAATATTTATCCCACCCGTTTTAGTTTACAAGTAATAATTATTAATGATTCTTCAACCCTTTTACTTAACCTGGTTTAGATTGCAACAAAGACAATAACATAACAATACCAAATTGTGATCCAAGTCTTTTCTATCGGCTGCACAAAAACAATTTTGGCAGCAGCATGCTGTCAATAAACATGGAAAAATTCACAACTTCAAACTTTCCTCTCCTGAAGCATGTCCCATCAAGCAGGCCATTGAAAATATTTAGGTTAGATATTTTTCTTGAATTTAGGTTTGAAAGAAAAGTATAAAATAAAATGATGTATTTTAAGCTGGATGTGTATCCCAACAAAACTAATTCACGAGACCTCTCTCTTTGAACACATCAAGCATGGCAGTGCCAATCTTCGCTGGAGATTCAACCACTATCACCCCAGCATCCCTTAATGTTTTGATTTTGTCTTGAGCAGTGCCCTTTCCCCCAGACACAATGGCTGTACAAAAAAAAAGAAAAAAAGTAAGCAATGCTCACCATTTACAAAGAACGTTTTTAGTTGAAACAGGTACTTTGTTCAGCCAATTGAAGTTTGGCATCTCAGTTCGTACCAATACTCAAAAACCTAACTCAACAATGCCTCTCTGCATATATCATTGTGAGGAAAGCATAAAACCTAATGTGGACATTGACCACGCAAGGAAAAGCCAATAAAAAAGAAACAACTACAAGATATAGACATGCCAAAACCATCTAAGAAGCGAGAACTAATGAATTTATAATTATTACGAAATTAATTCTTTATTAGACTATCATAGAAGAAAAGGGCTCCATTTACATCAAGATTGCAAGTAGATCATATAAAGACAATGCAGGTCATATAACAGTCTTTAATTTATTTTTCACATTTCATTGATATCTAATGAAACAATGGCCCAACCGATCACGTTCTGTGTATAAACGCACAAAATATAATGAGCATAACTGAGAGAGTATCACTGTAGAAGACACAAAAATACCTCCAGCATGACCCATTCGACGTCCAGGTGGAGCTGTAACTCCAGCAATAAATGCAACAACAGGCTTTTCAGTTCCACTTTCCTGTTTCAGTTGTTGCACAAAATCATATTGTCAATTGCCAAAATGAAAGAATGGAAATATTCCTTGAAGAAAAAATATTTTTAATTCAAAACAAAACCTATATAAAGTTGAAAGTGAACAAATGTTTAATTCATCAAGCAACATATATATCATAACATCCTATCAAAGTGGGAAAAAAACTGCAAGGTAAACCAAGCAAGTTTCCATGGAGCCGCAAATACCATGAAATACAGCAATTGAGGCTATCTTAAAGATCTGATAGACTAGAACTTCTAACAGTCGGACTAAACATGTTATCAGGTTGCTCGCACATGCATGCTCATCATACATAAGAATTTACAGAAAAGATTATTTAAGTGATTCCTCATGCTGAATATTTTTGCCAAAGCAATTCAGAATCAGATTTATCCCCCTATACAAATGACTCTATGCTAGAAAAATTTGTTTATTCCTCTCCCTTAATATTTCTTTTCTTTCCTAGAAACCATCCCCTAAATCTAAATTGCTTACCTTGATTAGAGTAGCAGCATCCTCTTCTGCGGTCCCCCCTATCTCACCAATAAGAACGATGCCTGCAATACAATTCATATGTGATTATATTGAATACTATTATCGTGAAACAATCTTCTAACTTCTAATACCCTTCTGTTAAAACCAAACCAAATACATCTAATTATCTACAACCCTCTTCATGAAATAGACTTTGAACAATTATTGATGCATACATAAAAGACCATGCTTTCACCATAAAAGTTTCTGAAAAATAACAAAACATTTCACGAAATTTAAAAATTGTAATTAACCTCTTCCAGTTAAGAAATTTACCTTCTGTCTGAGGGTCAGCAAGAAACTTCTTCACACAATCAACAAAATTTGTCCCATTAAAAGGATCACCACCAATACCTACACAGGTAGATTGCCCTAGCCCAACCGCAGTTGTTTGGAAAACCTAACACATTTTAAAATTAAAGTCAATCACAAGTTGAAAAGGACTATTTGTAATCAGTATTTTTTGTCATATGCAGACTATCAAGGTTATGGAAACATTAATGGTGAGCCAACACTTGACATGATTTTCTTATTTTTAAGCAAACTAGATTTTCAAGGCAGTAAACCTTGATTAACAGGGCATAGAAAAAACTTACCAAATGAACAAAAACATGGTCATTGAAAAGGTGGACTAATAGCATTGTGAACATATTAATAGTGTGCCAATGCTTGACACAATTTTTTTTAAGCAAGAGATATTACAAGGTGGTAAGCATTGATGAACAAGGCATATGTAGCAAATGGACAAAACCATGCCATGAAACTTTGGACTTACAGCCTCATAAGTCAGTGTGCCAGATCGAGAAACAATTCCTACACGCCCTGGTTTGTGAATGTATCCAGGCATGATTCCTATCTTGCATTCTCCAGGTTTGATAATGCCAGGGCAATTAGGACCAATTAATCTGGTTTTTGATTGCTTCTTTATAGCAGCCTTCACACGAACCTGTAGTTGACAAAAATTAACTTCAGGGTCACATTTTAATATCTTAACAACTATCTATGTCTATAGCAGTGACTACACATAACCATTATTCTTTTGATGGTGCTACATAAAATGCACGAGGGTGGTTGAAACTACTACAGAATCACTAATATAAGGAAAGAGTAAGGAAATAAGGCAGTTAAAGATCACGATGCTCCATAGTCACCAACATTCAAGTATTATACACTGAAGTGCCTTCAATAATCACAAATGCAAATTACAACTTCCCATGTGATTGAGTAAACCACTTATCCTTTGTAGATGAACATAAATAAATAAGATTAATTGAGCTTTGCACATGCCAGCATGCCAAAGTATGCAGCAACATTATAGCCTTTTTTCTTTAATAGCTAAATTGAAATAAAAAGCGAAATCACAACCAAGGACACTATGTAACTCAACAAGAAAACACAAAAGAAAGGAAGAAGAGAAGGTTGGAGCCATCTACCCAGCTTTAAAAGCTACTAATATTCAATGATCAGCGAACAATAAACTTTATTTACCATGTCATGTTGAGGAATTCCTTCAGTAATGCACACAACAAGATCCAATTCAGCTTCAACTGCCTCCAAAATTGCCGCGGCAGCAAAAGGTGGAGGAACATAAATCACTGACGCATTAGCCTTAGTTTCAGCCTTTGCTTCTGAGACTGAATTGAAAACAGGAAGTCCCAAGTGTTCTGTCCCACCCTTCTTAGGTGTCACTCCACCAACCTAAACATGCAGTACGAGATTCAAACTCCCAGTCATCGAACAAACTTACATGATTGAAAACTTAAACTAGCAAGCAACAATACAGTACAGCTGTACAATCTGATTCATTATCTTCATAAAAAAATTGCAAAGTATCTATCCTAATTGTTTTATATATGAAATTACATTCACTGCGTCAAAATTCAAAGCAATAAAAGCAACTTAACAGCTACAAAATCACATTTTTCAATTCAACAAACCACATTGCTCTCTACCGCAACCAAATCAGTAACTAAAACAACAAAAACATATAAACAAACAAGAAAAACAAAATCATCTCCATAAATACCACAAATATGCATCCATACAACCAACTATGCCAATTGTTCCATTGGCGACCGAAACAGAAAAAACCCAGTATCAAAGTAACAAAATAACAATACCCCACCAACACAATTCAATCAAAGAACACATCAAACACAATTAAAAAAAAGAAAAGAAAATTATATACCATTTTAGTTCCATACTCAATAGCTTGCTCGGTGTGAAAAGTTCCATTCTTTCCGGTGATTCCTTGACAAATAACCCTTGTATTTTTGTCAACGAACACTGCTGGTGGTGGAGGAGGAGCCGCCGTGAAAGAGCGAGACTGTGAATAGGAGAAAGATGAAATCTTTGAAGACAAAGATGATACAAGTCTTTTTGCTTGTCTTGACATTTTTCTTTTCTTGAGGTTCTTTCTCTCTTTGATCTCTCTCTCTCTGCTAAGAAAACGCAGCCAAAGATCTGCCTAAAACAGTGAAGGTCGTTGTAGGGCTTTTAGAAGTTCTTGTTTCGGGTCAAGACATGGAGCTCTTGAACCCTACTTGCAATCTGGACTTTGATTTTCTTGTTTGAAAATCCCCCAACTCAGCCTTAATGCGGCAAGAAAGCCCTATAAAAAATAATATGCAGCAAATTTACCCTATTTTTGTCATATTTTATCAATTCAACCCAGTTTGGATTGATTTGTAAACAACAGGATCTCTTGCCATACGGTAAAATGTAAATGCATCACGGTTTATTTATAATTCAATCTAACTGTGTTGAATTGACAAAATGTGATGAATATAGAGTAAATCTGGTAAAACAAAGTATTCATAGGGACTTATTTGCCGAATTGACACAGTTTAAGTGCTAAATTTGATTTTCTTTTTCTTTACTTTTCTTTTACATCGCAACTTTGTTTGTTATTTTATCGTCTTTAATACCATAAAATCTTTTTTAATTAATTATTTGACTCGTTTTTCATTGTAAATTATAATTTTTTTTATTTAAAATAAATTTAAGTATACAAGCTATTTCGATATATTTTTTGACATTAAAAAGTTTAAAGTGTAAATTGAAAAGGTTATTTAGACATCTAATCAAATAAATTTATAATTATCTATATAAATAAATGAAAAAAATCTTTTTTCAATAAATAAAAGGGAAACTAGAAAAATTAAGAGATAAATAATATTTGATTCCGTAAAATAAAATATTTATCTATTTGTGTCTATTGAATTTATTTATTAAAATTAATAAAAGATAATAAAAATAGAAACACATATGAAACTGAGTGAATAAAATAAAAAAATATTATGCATGGCCAGATATATTAGAAATATTATTTAAAAATAATTATTTTAAATAAAATAAAGCTTATAAATTAAAAAAATCTTCAAAAATTAAATATAAAACAAAATAGTTTTTTTAAAAACTTATATAAAAAAAAACATGCAAAACTTGTGGCCTAGATTATGAGACTCATATAAACTGATAGAAAATAAATTAAAGATAACCACAAAATCAATTTTTTTTATATAAAAAAATAATATAGAATGATAAAATCATAAATGAAAATGAGGAGAAAAGGATCCCAATCGTATTAACTTTTAAAACTCTTGACATGTGTCATTAAATCAGAATCACAACAAATGAAAAAATAAAAAAGCCTAATTACGAAAAAATTAGATGCTGAAGGATGAAACCGGAAAAAACTCAATCACATAAAAAATTATAATTAAAAGAATGAGAGTGAAAATCAAAATAAAAAATAAATTAAAGGGCATATAAAAATCTAAGGGTTAAATTGAAAAGAAAAAAACTTTAACAAAAGGAAAAAAATCAAAAGAATGAGGGCCAAATTGAAAAAAAATAAAACAATATAAACTTTGATTGAAGGATAAAGTTGAAAACCAATAAAACTTTAACAAAATACTAAGGAGAAAAAAATCAGAAATTAAAAGAATAAGGAGAAAATTGAAAAAAAATAATATATGACAAATTATAATTTAATGACTAAATTGAAAACATAAAAAACTTTTCTAAAAGAGCCAATGATAAAAATAAGTAATAAAAAATATAAGAACTGAAATTGAAAAATAAAAAAGAAAAGAGAACATATATGCACTTTCTCTGGAAAAGAAAGAAAAAAAGAAAACAACTACCTGCGACAAACCACCCATCATTCTCTGTCATGCGCTACACTAAGAGAAAGAGAAGGCGATGACGCTTCCAAGAACACAACGAAAGGCCATGTTTGACCACTGGATGGTGTCACATGTGCCGTCCAAAGAGTGCAGACACCACTCATGTGCTAGCGCGTAATAAACACGTGCTAATAGCTTTTTGGAATTAAATATGAAAAAGTAAAAATAAAAATACCAAAACATCCCTCATAAACATGAAAATTACAAATAAACTTGTGTGAAAGGACAAAAACACCCCTAAATGCATACTTTTTTTTTTGTCGTTTCTAGGGGTAAAGATGTATTTTAACTGTATCTTAAAAAGGGAAAAACAAAAAAAAAACCCTTAGTCAACAATAATGTTTTTGATCTTGAAGGAAAAGAAGTATTTTTACTGTTTTAATGCGCAAAAAAATTGAAAAACACTCAGATACCTCCGAATAATTTTTTAATGACCAATGAGTCACTAAAAAAGATCAAATTACCCTTACAACCAAGGCTTCTATTTTTTCTACTCAAGAAAAAAATAGTCATTTCACTATAGCAATCTATAATAATCTGTATCTATTGTTATAGTGAAATGACAATGTTGAATAAATTTTTTGTTTATTTCCTTTGTTATTTTAAAAGTAAATGAAATTTTCTTTTAGATCATCTCATATTATTCCAAGAAATTTTATTGAACCAACCTAAGAACTACAAATAAAATCTTTTATTTTCAGGAAGCCAAATCATTGAAACACTTAGGCCTAAGATCATCCCACCTACAAGTAATAGGTATTTTGATAAAGCACAATAGAATTTGACATGAGGCAATGGAATGAAAAAAGTAATTACCATTTCTTCTGTCCATAATATTTCACTACAATTAATTTGTTAAATGACACAAAACATTTGCTGCATATTATCCCTTTAGTTGTGGTTGTTTTTCTTGCCACTTGTTATGGTTAAAAAGTTCATATTTAGAGTGTGTTTGGTATTGCGGTAGCTGTTGTGGTTGTGGTTTGAAAAAAGTTGTTTTATAAAAAGTACTTTTAGTTGAGGTTGGTTTGAAAAAATAGGTGTTTGGTTAAAACTGTGGTTGAAATTGAGGTTGAAGAAAAAATAGTTTAAT
>Ga0307515_10018723_pt1 | contig 12502 bp, 1 predicted proteins | sample 17_EM_MG_FD_194513 | JGI IMG/M metagenome (GOLD analysis project Ga0307515, IMG submission 194513) | Populus trichocarpa ectomycorrhiza microbial communities from riparian zone in the Pacific Northwest, United States - 17_EM | ecosystem: Host-associated > Plants > Roots > Unclassified | place... | reverse complement strand
TTGTTTTAATATTATATAAACAATACCCTACGCCCCTACCTAGACATCTTCTATACTGCTTATATTAACAACATCCTAATATATAGTAATAACCTGACCGAACATTGGAAGTATATTAACCTTATCTTATAAGCCCTGCACGGAGCTAGTCTATAATTGGATATAGATAAATGCGAGTTTTATAAAACAGAAGTCCTATACCTTAGACTTCTTATTTTTATAAATAGTATACAAATGGACCTAAAGAAAGTTAAAGTAATTATAAACTAGCAAGAACCTAAGAATGTTAAGGACGTAAGAGCCTTTATAGGATTTGCTAATTTCTACTAACGGTTTATTAATAACTTCTCTGCCCTAGTTTTACCCCTTATAGCTCTAACCTAAAAGGATAAAGTCTTTATCTTTAACAAGGAATATAAGAAGGCCTTTACCTATCTAAAGGTTATATTTACTACTACGCCTGTGCTCTAATACTTCGACCCGAACTAAATAAGTATTATAGAAGCCGACTTATTTAACTACGTTACTAGAGGCATCCTGTCTTAATATAACGAGGATGGAGTATTATACCCCGTAGCATACTTCTTAAAATAACTAAGCCTAGCCGAATGCAACTATAAGATCTACGATAAAGAATTGTTAGCTATTATTAGATATTTCGAATAATAGCAACCTAAACTAGAAGGCGCTGGATTTCTAATTAAGGTCCTTAGCGACTATAAGAACCTATAGTACTTTATAACCACAAAACAGCTAAGTTATTATTAGGCCCGCTAGTTAGAATATCTATCTCGTTTCCGATTCTTAATTATATACCGCCTAGGCGTCTAAGGCTAGAAGCCTAATGCCCTAACCTAACGCTCGCAAGACGCGCTAGCCCTAGAAGAAGCGCGCTTTTACCGAAATTAGACCCTGCTTCGCCCTAAACTATTTAACCCTCTTACTAAAGATCTTATAATATACGTCCTTGAAATAACTAATTAATTAATTGAATAGATTATAGTTAACGAATACCTAAATAACGAGTTTATCTAAGAGACGCTTAAGCTAATATAAGATGGTATTAGACGCTCTAAAAAGATTTCTTTAAGTGAATGCGAAGCTCGCGGAAACCGCTTATATTACCGGAACCGTCTAGTTATCCCTAATTATAATAAGCTTAAGCTTAAACTCCTTAAATACGTATACAATCTACCTATTGCCGGCCACCCGGGCCAAGGAAAGACCCTAGAACTACTCTAACGGGAGTATTATTGGCCGAATATGTATAATATAACACGAAGGTATATCTCTAGCTACCACACCTGCTGATAAGCTAAAGCCTCGTATAAGACGTATAATGGTCTTTTAAAGCCGCTGCCTATTCTAGACTAAAGATAGAAGGATATCTTAATTGACTTTATTATTGACCTTCCTAAGAGTAGAGGCTGCACAAATATTATAGTAGTTGTAGACCGACTATCTAAAATAAGACACTTGATCGCCTGCCCCAATATATTAACGCCTACCGTTACCCGACTATTCCTAGATTATATATAGAAACTCCACGGACTCCCTAAAACGATTATCTCCAATAAAGGTAGCTAGTTTATCTTAGCATTTTAGAAAGAACTAACTACTTAACTCTATATTAAAGCACTATTATCTACCGCGTATTACCTAGAAATGGATGGCCAAATAGAATGCGTAAATGCTATAATGGAATAGTATATTTGGATATATATATTATATTTACAGAATGACTAGATTAACTAGCTCGTATTTACCGAGTTTACCATAAATAACTCCGTCTTAGAAACCACGAAAGTCTCCCCGTTCCTGGCTAATTATAGCTAGTACCTATAAATGGGTTTTAAACCCTTTAGTAATGTTCCTTACCCCGCTTATTACGCCTTATAAGTCGCAGAAGCAAATAAATTCATAAAGAAGATGGAGGAACTATAATAGTTCCTTACTAATAAGATAATATGGGCTTAATCTGTCTATAAAGCCGCAGCGAATAAGAAACGAACCCTAGTACCGGCCTACTAAATTAGTAATTTCGTCTGGCTAGATATAAGAAATCTAAATATAAAACGACCTACTAAGAAACTTAATTGGAAGAACGCTGGCCCTTATAAGGTTAAAAAGGTTATCTCTCTTTACGCCTACTAACTAAAGCTCCCTAATACGGTTAAAATCCACCCCGTATTCTATATATTAGTCCTTCGCCCTACTACCCCCGTATTAGACGCCCTGCCTAGACAGATATAAGACCCTCCCCCACTAGTTAAAGTAGATGGTGAGAACGAGTACTTTGTTAAAAGAATTAACGATATTAAGTACGACAAATAGAAACGCTAATATATATATCTTACGAAATAGAGAGGCTTTACTAAGTCCTTATAGGAACCCGTTAACTTTATAGGACTTATATAAGCCGCAGAAGACTTTTATAAACTCCACCCAGAACTACTATAGCCCTATCTTGCAGAAGCTTGAGTTTAAAGGGGGGGTACTATTATGGGATACCCCTGTAACACCTTATATACGTCTACCTATTTCTACCGACTTAGCAATTAGAGACCAACCGCGAAATAACAATCTAATGGCAATTTAATAGCAATCTAACGGCAATCTACGGCATTCTGCTATATTCTACCATATTCTGCTAAGTTCTACTAAATTTTGCCAAGTTCTGCTAGGACTACGACCTGAACCCTATTCTGCCTATATACGTGTTAACTAAGCAACTAAGTTAACGATATATGCCCTTTCTTCCCGCCTTTCTACCTTCTTTCCTTACGTAACGTCTTAACCTCCTTACACAGTTTATGTATATAGTTTAATAATATCTACCTTGCTATATATTATCGTCGCTTATACTCACTCCGTAACAGACGCCGCGGCACTAGCGTAGCGAGAAGTCTTAAGCTCCTCGCCCTTCCTTATTCTAATTAATAAGCTTTATTAACTAACATCACTATAACCTACTCAAGTAGTCGTTATTAGTAAGTTACCCTGTATAACCAACAATAGGTCCTATTATATTAATTTTAGGTTATAGTTTAAATCTAAGTTAAGGGTCTTATCTATCCCATGCGCCGCTGAGGCGTACGCCAAAAGAGGCCCGTACGCGAACACCAAAACATTAATACGCTCCTCTAAGGACTTAATTCGGCTGTGCTTTATGCAATATACCCTATATAAAAAAGGACCTTGCTAAAAGGAACACCTTAGCCTAGTTAGGACATAATAGAGTTAATTATATATCAAGTTTGAGCTTTATTATAATGATTTAGAGCCTTAATTTATTGATCAAATTTACGGCTTTATTTCGCAGACTCGATTCAATCTAGCGACTCTGGTTGGTTCGCTTGTGCGTATGCCTTTCTCGACGGCGCATGGGATAGGTTGCGTAGAATAGCATTATACCTATTAATTCGTTTCTTATATTATTTATAATAAACTTAGCTAAAGGTAGCTACTTTTTCTAGTCGTTTTATAGGTAGGAGCAGTATATTTATAGGTATTATTCTATAATCGCGTTTATAATTTTAGTTTAACTATCTATCCCTGGATAAAATATAGTTAAGAGTTATATTTATATACTTAATTATTTATATAAGGCTTACTAGAAGTCTAAAACAAACTAGCTTCTATAGTTGGATATTATTAAATTAGGAAGTCTATATAGCTTAAAGACATACTTAATAAAACATTTGGCTACTAATATTATATTAATTAAGTCTATAGGAATTATATATCGCATTTTTATAAAATGGTTAATAACTACTATAATATTTATAAACCTATAACTATTAGGCAGGTTACCTATAAAGTTAATTAAGATATCTCGCTATCTTTATATTGGAATTAGTAATAGTTAAAGTACTCCTTACTTCTTTATATAAGAGGTCTTCCTATATACGTATATTCTATATACTTAAACGTATTTTTATATATAGTTATATATTATAGGCTAGTAATATACTTATTAGATAATTTTATAAGTTTTTATATAGCTAGGATGCCCTACTATAAGGGAATTATATATAAATTTAAGTATCTTAAATTATAAGGGTTCGGAATTTAGGACTACTATCTTCTATTAATAGTATAACTAATTATTATAGATTTCGCATTTAGTAAGTATAATATCTTTATATTACCGTTTCCCTATTTAAATTGCTTTTATTATATTTACTATCTAAAGGTTATTCTTATATTTATGCTCTATTAATTTATTAATTTCTATATCTTATTTATTAATTTCCAGTTTATTCCTATTAAGCTCTACATTTAAAAATATATAGTATAATTTCTTAAAGCGTTTAAGGGGCAGTAGAATTTATAATTAATTTATAATCCATTTATTAGAGGCGTTAGTAGGTAAGTTTTATAATTATTATATTAATAAGTTAGGCTTCTAATTAAGTTTACTAGGTTAGTATATAATCTTAAAGTTAAATTATAAAAGGTATTTAGCCTAATAAATTTAGCGTTATATTAATTGCTTTATAGTTATAAAATACTATAAGTTTTTATAGTCTGTTAATACGCGTACTAAGAATAACAATTCTTTAAGTTCTAAATGCTATTATTTAAAACATTTAATAATTATAAGCAGTTCCTTATTATAAATCTTATAGTTTAATTTAATAAGGGTAAGTTTCTAGAAGAGAAAGGCTACTAGGCGTAACTCGCCGTTCTTATTATATTATAGTAACATTCCTTTTAGTATATAATTAGACGAGTATATTTTAACAATATATTTAAGGTCTAAATTAAAGTAGGTAAGAATTAGAGTAGTTATAAAACGATATCTTAGGTTATTAAAAGCTTATTTATATTTAGTAGTCTATTTAAATCTTATATATTTTTTTTATTAAGTTTACTAATAACTAAATAATTTTTAAGAAGTAATTAATAAATTAATAATAGAAATTTGCGAATTCTAGAAATCCTTAAATATTTTATATACTACTAGGACTTTCTTAGTTTATAATTATAGCGATTTTCTTAAGGTCTATTTTAATCTTATTACGGGATATAATTAGGCCTAAGTACGTAACTTTAGACGCGTAGAACTTATATTTCTTAATATTACATTATAAGCCTATATTTTATAGGCGTTTAAAAACTATTTAAACTTACTTCTAATACTTAGAAAGCGAAGATAAATAGATTAAAATATTATTAATATACGCGGTAATAAATATATTAAGGAATTCGCGAAGCGTATTATTAATATATTACTAAAACGTACTAAGACTATTCTTTATACTAAACGGTATTACTAGGTATTTAAAAAGTCCCTATTATATACAAAAAGCAATATACTTTTTATTTCCTTTATAAATACAGATTTAATTAAAGGTAGTGACTACGTTAAGCTTTATAAAGTATTATACTTTTACTAAGTAGTTAAGCGTTTCTTAAAGCAGAGGAATTAGATATTAGTTTTAAATCGTAATTATATTTAGGGCTTAATAATTAATATAGAACCTTAAGCCTCCTCTAGGTTTTTTAATAAATAGTATAAATAAGGCAAATAGTAATTAACTAGGGCAAATAAATTCTTTCTCTAGGTACTCTTAAAGGTATTATTATATTATAAGTAGCTCTTCTTATAATATATCATATAATAGGCCGAACTTTAGCATTATACTAGGTTTAAGTTCTATCTTAAAATTATACTTATTTTAATATAGGGGTAGTTAGTTTATAAATTATTTCTTAAATATATTAATTAGATTATAATATTCTTTAGATATAAAAGGTTAGAGGTTAATGTTAGGAATAAGGCAAGCGGTCGTCACGTGACGCCGCGGCATTAGCGTGGCGAGGAGTCTTAAGCTCTTTGCCCTTTCTTATCCTAATTAAGAAGATATATTAACTAATATTACTATAACTTACTCAAGTAGTTATTATTGGTGAGTTACCCTATATAACTAATACTGATTAGTAGTTAAATATATAGTTAACTATAGAGCAGCTAGGTCTTTAAATAGAAGAGATAGTCTTATATAGGGGTGCTATATGCGCTTATATGGAATAGATCCCGGCAATACTATACTACCTTAAACTTGCGGAAAACTAGTAACAGAAGTATTACTAAGTACTAGGAGATACTAAGTTACGTTTATTACGTAGAACAACCACGTTTATAAAGATTTGGTTAAGTACTTTAGGTTAGAAGTATTACTAAACCTACGGTCCTAAGTTAATATTTAAAACGCGTTAAACGACATCTAAAACGCGTTAAATAATATCTTAAATTACCTACCTCTTAATAGTAAACCTACAAGATCCTATAAAACCGAAAATCCTACCTACCTTTAATATACGACACCCCATTAATTCTGTACCTACTATGGCGTTAACTTATCTAAAGAAGTATAAGAAGGATATTAACCCGGAAATATGGAATACTAATATAATTAACTTTATAAACGCTAAGCAACAGGACCTAAACAGATTCTTATTATACTATATAGTATACTATAAAGACAGCGAATATAATAATACTATGCTATGGTACTATATAAGGGAGGACTTTATTAGATGGATAAAGGAAATATAGACTTCTATAAAGAAGGATATTGTATAAGACTTCCGTAACTTCTTGCGGGAGTATAGAGTATTTATACCTATAGACGGGGGTACTATTAGAGACAATATTTAGGAGCAGGTTATTAATATAAAAGAAGAGCACGAATAGGCTCTATAAGAGATTAAGTACTAACTACGCACTATAAGGAAGCTTAACTTACGATAGAATCTAAGCAATATACCTTTAGAGACGAATCTACCTCTACCCTTAACTCCTCTATATCTAATTTAACCTATAGCTTTAACGTTAGATACTACTCCCTAATAAGAGCAGGCATAAGATCCTATTGCTTTATAATTTAATAACCTTTAGACTCCACCGATTAGACCTATATCCCTACTATAGCCTATAATGCAACTCCTACCTCCTCTATCTTAATCTTAAATTAGAGGCGGTTTAAAATTACTTATAGAGCTCGCGAAGCTCTATTTAGATTAGGAGAAGAAGTTTAGCAGGGAACTATATAATATCCTTAATTTAAAACTATATATCTTTTATAACTATTGCTAGAAAGTAGGAATAGAGTCTAATTAATACCATAACGCCTATTCTGTTATGCTTAAGGGCTAAGCTAGTACCTTTTATTATAACCGTTTAGTAGGAAAAGGATATAATTTCGACCGCATAATATATAAGTTAAGATACCACTTTAAAATAGAAGAGAATAAGTAGTAGTATATATTAGAATAAAGAGAGACTACCCTTTTAAGGATTATTGCTATAAACCTAGGTATCCCTTAGCTTAATTATCTTTAAAAGCTCTTTAATTAACTTTAGATAATTTAGCGTGGTTTATCTAAATTATATTAAGAGGATTTTAGCCTATGTAATTAAGTTATTAGCGTATATTAAGGCGTTAAAGAATATAACCTTGCACTTATTAATCCTATAAATACTTATAAAGGAATATATACTTAATTAAGATCTTCTATTAGCACCGCTCTATACTCTTAAGAAGTATAGTAATTTAACGCCTAACTCTAACCTACTTTAATCGACCCGCCTAACTAATATAATTATAGCTAGACTAATCGAATATATAATAGCCGGGGTAGATAATACGGTAGAGGGTATAATTAACGACTATAAGGTAAAGGTGGAGGCCCTTATGGAAGTTTATTTTAAAGTAATTGCTAGAAGAAGTGCTATGTTTATAAGAAACCGAATTACTAGTTAACTAGGCATTCTCTTAATAAGCAAAAGGAGGTATATAATAAGTTTCGCCAAAGTATAAGAAATGTTAGAAATTATAAGGCCACTATAGCCTACTTTTAAAGCTTTTTGGTTTAATATAAAGGCGTAGAAGATCTTAAGGGTGAGGTTAATAAGGCCGAATAGCTCCTTATAGATATAGAAATTGAAAACTACTTACCTAACTAATACTTTACTAAGTATAGTAAGGTAGATGGTATATAAACCGTTATTATTCTTAATAACTAATCTATACTCTACTTTATTATAAAGTTAAATATCTTTAATAAGCCACGGGAGAGTTTTACGTTCTCCTTTAATAACAGATACTCAGCGAATGTCTTTTATAGTATTATGCCAGACACTAGAGCTATAAGAGTATTTATAGTAAGAGAACCTTAAGTTTAAGCCCTTTAGCAGCTTAATAGCTCTATTTAGATTAACTATTTAATAGCAGGCTAATACACAATTCGTTTTAGCAAGGGTACTATAATCTTTCTTAGCATAATTAGGGTCTAAACCCCCTTAGGGTGTATTACTTTCTATATTATTCCTATAAATACCCCGTTTCTATTTTGCATTAAAGATATAAATTAATTAGGTATTAAGCTTAATAACCTTAAGAATATACTTATTTAGGGAGATAATTAGGTACCCGTTATACGTAAGTAGGGTCACCCCTAGTTGCTCCTTTATTAACTAGAAAAGAGTATTACTTAGAGCCACTTAACTAAGCTAGAGTTATATCAACTATACCGTCGCTTTAACTACCTATCTGTTTACTAACTGCTTAGGGTCCTTTAGTAAGTAGGCTATAAAGTTAAGGTTAAGGCGATTAAGCATTTTATAAAGTACTACTATTACTACTAAATAAACTAGAAGTCCCCTAGCCGATTTAAGTTTAGCCTTAAAGATAACTATAATATTAACTTCTATATTATTATTAACGTTATATACCTTAGCGGCAAGCTAGTACTCTAAGTTATTAACTTCTTAACCTCCTTCTAAGCCGCACGTTTCTTAAAGGATATATTAGCTAGAAACGCATAGGATACCCTATAATTATACTAGATTAATATCTACTTAGGACCCCCTAATTAAATTATCTATAATATAGAAAAGAACTTCCTATCTATAGAGTTTTAATAATAGATAAAGGTAATGGCAATTAAGGTTAAGGAAGTCCCTATTAAGGTATATAATAGTATTAGAAAAGTAAAATAATATTACACGCTATTACGCTATATATATAAGATTATCTCTTTAGAACTAGAGGACGCTAGTAAAGAACTTACCTTATAAATGGCTATTAAGGCCGTTAATAATTCCGCTGGCCCGGATAGACTTATACCCATATTGCTTATCTTTAGCGCCTACCCTTAAATAACTAACAATTCTTTACTATCTCCCTCCGTTATATAATAAGCTAAGGCTATTCATAAGGCAATAAAGAAGGTATAACGTCTCTACGCTATACGCTAGGTTAATAATATACTAGGAATAAGAAATGGCCTAAATACTTTAACTATACTTAATCTGCCACTCTAGTCTAAGGTACGCGTATAGCGTAAAAAGGGAGGGTAGTTAGGCTTATATTAACTTATTATAATTAATAGTTAAACTTATACTATTTAAATGCCTTACAGACCCACTTAATTCTGTTTAACTGTTATTAAGCCTTACTATAAAGATAATAGTTCTAAGCCTTTATAGGATGCTATAAAAAATGCCCTAGAGGAAAACTATAATTAATGTGCTCTAGAAGGCGACCACGATCCTAATATAATTATAGTAGATATGCTATAACTATAACGCGGTAGAGGTCGCCCGAAGGGATTATAAAATTACTAATATTTTATTAATTTTAAAGAGTAATTTATTACCGCTATTAAGAATAGAGTTAAGCTATTAATAGCCTTTATGACAGCTAAGGAGAAGGCTAACTTTAAACTCGCAAAACAGCTCTAAAAAAAATGTTATATTATAACTTTAGGAGCTCCTTTCTAAGTATCTAATAAGCAGGAGATCGATAGTCTTATTATAAAAGGAGTCTTTAAATTTAAGAAGTATGACCCTACTAAGTTTAATAGAGTTTGCATCTTTAAGTTAAGAATAGTTAATAAGATTAAGGGCAAAGCTACTAACGCCCTATTTAAGAAATTAAGGCTTATTATCTAAGGTTATAACGATAATAGTAAGGAGGTAATTCTTACGCAATCTCTTATAATTTAATAAGCTAGTTAGCAAGTTATTATTACACTAGCTCCTTCCCTAATAAAGAATAGAATAGCGGTCTATTTATAAGATATTACTTAGGCCTATACCTAATTAGAGACGCACCTTTAGCGCTTAATATTAGCATACCTTCTAAAGCAAATTCGCCACTAGTATCCTAAAGATACAATTATAGTTATGCTTAAGCTATTATATGGAATCGCAGAGGCAGGAACTTATTAGTAGGCTACCTATAACAAGCACTATAAAGAGAAGCTTTTAATAACTACTTCTATATTTAATCCCTACTTCCTTATTATAACTATGGGAACCCTATTCGGAATTGTTAGTATATAAACTAATAATATAATTATTTTAGGAGATAACTAATTCTTAGCTCTTAAAGAGGATGAGCTAGTAAAGGCAAATCTTATAGTAAAGCTAAAGGAAAAGCTTAATTTAATAACACTATTACTTTTTAATAAATACATCCTCTCCCTAAATAAAGATTCTATTGCTTTACGCCAGAAGGGTTAAAGTAAGAAGATTAATATTATTAACGTTAATTCCTTAAAGCAAGGATATATGGAGCAACGCGCTTATAGAGCTTATATTACTTCTATCTGTTAACCTAAGGCTTTATTTAATCTCTTTATTACCGCCTAATACTAGGAACTAACTAAGGATAACGTTCTTGCCCTAAATAAACGTTTTTTCTAGTAAATAAACTATCTTAATTGGGGATTACTCTATATGCCTATTAATCTTCCTACCGCTAAGCTCTTTATATTTATTAATAGATTGTTTATAAATAATAAAGATTTTAGCTCCTAGTTAGGATATAAGATTATTATTATAAACAAATTTACTAGAGAGAATAACTTTATAATCTACGGTAACCTTATCTATTAGAGCTTAACTAAGAGTAAGCGTATTACTTAAAGCGTTTTGGTATTAGAGATATATAGAATAATTAGCGGAGTTAATATAGCAATTGCAATTGGAACTACCCTAAAGATAATTATAGATTAACTCAAACTTTCTGTTATCCCTATAATTATATGCACCAACTTATACCCCCTCTATAAGTATTTAGTTAAGCTTGGTACCATAAAGGAGAAGCGCCTTATAATTAATATTATGGTACTTTAGCAATCCTATAAGCGTTAAGAACTCTTTAAGATTTAATAGATTAATGGCTAAGATAACCTAGTAGATGTAATAATAAAGGCGAACCCAAATAAGGCACTAGAGATGTTTATTAATATAAATACCCTATATATATAAGTTAAAGGTTAGGTTAAAAAGGAGTCCCTAGAAATTTCTTAGTTACGTAAGGTCTTAAGATGTCTAGGAACTTTAACTGGCGGTTAAAGTTATCTAATTAGTTAAATTCTCTTGCTAAGACCTTTTTAGAGGGGGGAGTATAATATTCTATAGACCCTAACTCCAACTAGCCAATTAGGATTTTCTATCCCTAGGATAGAAAATCGCTATTGGCTTGCTTATAACTAGCGCCTTAGCGGCCCTAACGCGACGTCCACCTATAACCCCTTAGTAAGAGAGTACTATGTGCTAAGAGGCAAATTTTAGGGTAGCGAGACTTATATTATAATGGCAATAGTAAGTAAAGAGGATTTATATTTGTTACGCTAGTTAAGCAGTATTTATATATAGATAGCAACTATAAAAGAAGAGTTACTAGTGTCGGGAATGAGGCAAGCGGTTATTACGTAACGCCGCGGCACTAGCGTGGCGAGGAGTCTTAAGCTCCTCGCCCTTCTTTATCCTAATTAAGAAGATATATTAATTAATATCACTATAACCTACTCGAGTAGTTGTTATTAGTGAGTTACCCTATATAACCAACAGTTAATATATTACTTTAGTTTAAATACCTTTTTAATATCTTTTAGTATTATAGTAAAGATCTTATAGTTTTATTTTAATACTAATAAATAAAAGGGTATAGCTTATAATATATAAATTTTAAGGGATTTTAATATATTATCTTTATATTCTTTACTATAATTAGTAGTTATAATTTTATTATATTAGTTTAGGGTTTATAGTAAGGGTAATTTATATTAGATTAAATTTAAATAGTTATATACATATTTATAGGGCAAGTAGTATTTTAAGTAATAACTTTAGCAGTAAGTTATACGGAATTTTAGTAATTCTTTAACCTAGCTAATTAAAGGGTTATATTATTTTAGCTATCCGTATCTAAGTATTACTTTATAATACTTTAAGGGTGTTATAAATAAGGAAATATATTTAAGGTATTTATTTATCTATATCTTTATAAAAGTATAATATATTAGTTTACTGTATATTAAGGGCTTACTATTAAAGCCTTATAGGCCTTAAGGCTTATTAAGTTTCTTTAAATTTAAGTATTAAGTTTTTGTGTAGTTTATATTAATAAAGCCTATATTAATAGCTCCGCTACTTATAAGAATTTATACTTCCTTCTATTTTCTAAGTATTTAAATTTCG
>Ga0307515_10018722_pt1 | contig 12502 bp, 4 predicted proteins | sample 17_EM_MG_FD_194513 | JGI IMG/M metagenome (GOLD analysis project Ga0307515, IMG submission 194513) | Populus trichocarpa ectomycorrhiza microbial communities from riparian zone in the Pacific Northwest, United States - 17_EM | ecosystem: Host-associated > Plants > Roots > Unclassified | place... | reverse complement strand
CCAGCTTGCGCGCACCTCGACTAATCCCACGGGCCCTGAAGTTAACGACCATGTAAGCCTCCAGTGGCCATCATATGAGCGTCCACATGGTTCGAACCTGAGACCTAAGAGGGAGCAAACCCCTTAATCCCAAGCTCTTACCACTGGGCCACCACCTAGATGGTTAGGCTTGTGTGTTTTAGATGGGCTTGTGGTGGTCACCCAAGAGAATGTCACTTTTAGCATTCTTTTAGATAAGGTAATTGGTTTTGTTTAAAAATCAAAATGCCACACACCATAAAAGTCAATTACTTAAAGATTTGTGGAAGATATGAATGATACAAGAGATAAGAAAATGATTGCTATTATCGACAATTTCTCTGTTATATATATATATATATATTAGGCGGAGTTTCCATTAGATAATCAATAATATTGTATATATTATTCTTGGAGAAGTAACTCATTAGATAATCAATAAAGTTTCTTTTTGTTCATTTACCACTAGTTTACACTTCAATCAAAAACTCAATTTACTTTTGCTACTATTTTAATTTTTTAAAAATATTTTTATATTGTTTAATGCATTACTTTCAAGAAATATTTTTATTTTTTGTAATTTGAATACTTGCTCTTATAAATTTTTAACAATCAAGTCTCTATATTAGTTTATTTTTATCAATCTTCTAAATTACAACGCGAGAAGTACAATTATAAATTTAAAAGGATCTTACGTGAAATCACACATGAATGTTGATAAAAATGTTGAAGTACTCCAACAATTTTTATTTTTTATATTTTTAAAATTGGATAATTAGTAACCAAAATATAATTAAATGCAAATAGATTAAGTGCTAAACAGTAAAATAAAATAATATTCGAATCCAAGAATATTCCAAAAAGAAATAAAATAATATTCAAATATCAAAACAGAGAACCTGCATAAGATATGTAGATAAAGTAATGGAAATGACCAGAGTGTAGTATAAATAGGACCTCTATGGTTGCCCAAAGGCACATAACAAACAACAATATTCTGCGTAGTAGTTCATAGAATATTATCTAAGATGATGATGAAAAGAATGGGGGCTTGGATGTTGCTAGCATTATTGACTTTGGTTGGCGAATGGTATGGTCGTTGTTATGGGTGTTTGGAGGAAGAGAGGATTGGTCTCTTGGAGATCCAATCTTTGATCGACCCATATGGATTTTACTTGAGAGATTGGATGGACAGTAGTAATTGTTGTGAGTGGCGTAGGATCGAGTGTGATAACACTACAAGGCGAGTGATCCAACTCTCTCTTAGAGGTAGAAGGGATTGGGGGTTAGGCGATTGGGTTCTCAACGCATCTTTGTTTCAGCCTTTCAAAGAATTGCAAAGTCTTGAATTGGGAAAAAATGGAATTGTTGGTTGCTTGGAGAATGAAGGTTAGTTCAATGTTTCTGCACTTAAATATAATCATAAAATAAATGAAGGTTGGTTGGTGTTTAATGTCAATTATCTTGCTTTGATGATTCTCTTTCCAGGCTTCGAAGTCCTATCATCAAAACTGAGGAATCTTGACCTAAGTCAAAACCGATTTAATAATGATAAAAGCATTTTGTCATGTTTCAATGGGCTTTCCACTCTCAAGTCTTTAGATCTATCAGACAATGAGTTGAGAGGATCAGGTAGCTTCTGTGGTAACCTTCTAATTATTTAGCTTCGAAACCTTTTCTTTTCTCCTTCTAATATCATTTCTTTCTATGCATTTATTTCCTTCCAATATGCTTTTGAGAAACATCATGCAGGTTTCAAAGTCTTGTCATCAAGGTTGAAAAAGATGGAAAACCTTCATCTAAGTGGGAATCAATGCAACGATAGCATTTTTTCTTCTCTAACTGGATTCTCATCTCTCAAGTTCTTAGATCTAGCATATAATCAGTTGACAGGATCTGCTAGTATCAATAGTAAGTTATATATAATTTCTACCTAACTGCTTTACGTGGCATTCTTTTATACGGTTTCTTTATCAAGAAAATTGAGGACTTGCAATCTATCTTCCTCAAAAAAATTATATTTTTTATGTATAATTTGAGAATATATATCTTGTAGGTTTTCAACTCCAACCGATGAGGCTGGGAAAGTTAGAGAACCTTGACCTGAGTGGCAATCAATTGAACAGCAGCATCTTATCAATTCTTAGTGGGCTTTCATCCCTCAAGTCTTTGGATCTATCAGATAATATGTTGACAGGATCAGGTATATTACACAGTTTCTACCTAAATGCTTCACATGACATTCTCTTAATTATATCGTTTCTTTATCAACAAAAATGAGGACTTCTATTTCCATGTAAAGATCAATTTTGTCGCAACACGAGTTCTAGGTTCATGACTAGCAACATAGAATCGGTGTCGAAAAAACACTTTATTTGTATTATCTTTAAAAATATTATATTATTCAAAACTAATAAACCAAATAATTATTCAAAACTTATAATCGATAATTAAAACAAGAAGAATAATCAATAATACTCATTATATTATCATAAAAAAATAAAGATTTTATATTTATCTGATGATCAATATTTTATTGATAGCATTTTATCATGTATGATTATCTTCAACGACTTTATATTCATAAATTGTTTTTTTTTTCCAATAAGATCAAAATTAGAATGATTAAAAATTGTTTCTTAATCTTTGAAGTGTACACATCCTATTTTACAATTAAAAATTGTTCTTTTTATGTGTAATTAATTTGAGAATCATATATCAATTGAACAACAGCATCTCATCAATTCTAATTATATTTAGTTTCTATATATTATGCAGGTTTTGAGATCATATCATCACATTTGGGGAAACTCGAGAACCTGGACCTGAGCTATAATATATTCAACGACAGCATTTTATCACATCTGCATGGACTTTCTTCTCTCAAGTCTTTAAATTTATCAGGCAACATGTTGCTAGGATCGACGACTATCAATGGTAAAGTTGTGAATATCTCTTGGCATCTTCTATTATTTACTTCATTTCTTAACAATACCTTTTGAAATCTCAGCATGCTTCATTTCTTTATGATAGGTTTAAAAACTCGATCAAGATCACACTTAGTTTCAATACTTACTTGATTGCCTGTTTTCAATTCTACACATCATAGGTTTAAGGAAGCTGGAATTCCTGCAGTCATTGCCATCCCTGAAGACCCTTTCTCTCAAGGATACTAATTTAAGTCAAGGTTAATCATAGTTTAGTTTCTTAAAATCTTAATTAATAATATTGAATGGCATGGCTATTCTGTACCACCACTATTTTCATCATATCTCTTCTTCTTTCTTTTTCACAGGGACTTTCTTCTATTCAAGCACCCTTGAAGAATTGTATCTAGATAATACTTCTCTCCCAATAAACTTTCTCCAGAACATTGGAGCATTGCATGCTCTTAAAGTTTTGTCTGTTGCTGGATGTGACCTCCATGGCACCCTACCCGTTCAAGGTAAATTAACAACTATAATCACATCATCAATAAAAGATTCTTTCAAGACTATTTTGACTGTTTCGAGATAAATTATACAGGTTGGTGTGAATTGAAGAATCTAAAGCAGTTAGATCTCTCTGGAAATAATTTTGGAGGTTCACTCCCAGATTGTTTGGGAAACTTGTCCTCTCTACAACTATTAGATGTTTCTGAAAACCAGTTTATTGGAAATATTGCCTCCGGTCCTTTTACCAATCTCATATCCCTTGAATTCCTCTCATTATCAAATAATCTCTTTGAAGTTCCCACTTCAATGAAGCCTTTCATGAACCACTCAAGCCTCAAGTTTTTCTCCAGTGAGAACAACAAACTAGTAACAGAACCTGCTGCCTTTGATAATTTGATTCCAAAGTTCCAACTAGTCTTTTTTCGATTGTCAAAAACAACGAAAGCACTCAATGTAGAAATTCCCGACTTCCTCTATTACCAATACGACTTAAGAGTCCTTGATCTCTCCCACAACAACATCACCGGAATGTTTCCATCGTGGTTGTTGAAGAACAATACACGATTGGAGGAACTATGGCTGAGCGAGAACTCCTTTGTTGGTGCTTTGCAGTTGCAAGATCACCCATATTCGAATATGATCGAATTAGATATATCCAACAACAACATGAATGGTCAAATTCCAAAAGATATTTGTTTGATCTTTCCAAATCTATGGAGCTTAAAGATGGCTAAGAATGGATTCACAGGTAGTATTCCTTCTTGTTTAGGAAATATTAGCTCTTTTTCAGTTTTAGATTTGTCCAACAATCAATTGTCTATAGTAAAACTAGAACAACTAACAGCTATAATGTTTCTCAACCTATCAAACAACAATTTGGGTGGGCAAATACCAACCTCGGTGTTCAATTCTTCTAGCCTTGATGTTCTCTTCCTAAGTGGTAACAACTTTTGGGGTCAGATATCAGATTTTCCGTTAAATGGGTGGAAAGAGTGGGTTGTATTGGATTTGAGTAACAATCAATTTTCAGGTAAGGTTCCAAGATGGTTCGTCAATTCTACATTCCTTAGGTCAATTGATTTGTCCAAAAACCATTTTAAAGGTCCGATCCCAGGAGACTTTTGTAAGCTTGACCAGCTTTTATATTTGGACCTTTCTAAGAACAACTTGTCTGGATATATACCATCTTGTTTCAGTCCACGGACTCTAATCCATGTGCATCTATCCGAAAATAGATTGAGCGGTCCATTAACACATGGATTTTATAACAGCTCTTCCCTGGTTACGATGGATCTTCGAGACAATAGCTTCACCGGCTCCATTCCAAATTGGATTGGCAATCTTTCATCATTGAGTGTTCTTCTTCTAAAGGCTAATCACTTTGATGGTGAGCTCCCTGTTCAGTTATGCTTATTAGAAAAATTAAACATTTTGGATGTTTCACAAAACCAGCTCTTTGGTCCACTACCCTCTTGTTTGGGCAATCTTACTTTCAAGGAAAGTTCCCAGAAAGCGTTCGTGTATCTCAGATATGTTTTTCTAACCAAGTCCATAAAAGAAGCTTATTATGAAACAATGGGTCCACCATTAGTGGATAGTATGTACAACTTGGAAAAAGGTTTTCAGCTTAACTTTACAGAAGTGATAGAATTTACAACTAAAAATATGTATTATAGTTACATGGGGAAAATTCTTAACTATATGTATGGTATTGATCTCTCCAATAACAACTTCGTAGGAGCAATCCCACCAGAATTTGGAAACTTAAGTGCGATACTGTCATTAAACTTATCACACAACAATCTCACTGGATCTATCCCTGCAACATTCTCAAACCTAAAGCATATTGAGAGTTTGGATCTTTCTTACAACAACTTGAATGGTGCCATCCCTCCACAACTTACTGAAGTTACCACACTGGAAGTTTTTAGTGTGGCGCACAATAACTTGTCAGGTAGGACACCCGAGAGAAAATATCAGTTTGGGACCTTCGATGAAAACTGTTACGAAGGAAATCCTTTCTTGTGTGGACCTCCATTGCAAAACAATTGTAGTGAGGAAGCAGTGCCGTCCCAGCCAGTGCCTAATGATGAACAAGGAGATGATGGTTTCATAGACATGGAGTTTTTCTACATCAGTTTCGGTGTATGTTACACGGTTGTGGTGATGACGATTGCAACTGTTCTCTACATCAATCCATATTGGCGACGCAGGTGGTTGTACTTCATCGAAGACTGCATAGATACTTGCTACTATTTTGTGGTGGCTAGTTTTCACAAGTTCTCCAACTTCAGAAGGTGAATTTGTTACTGAGGAGACGATCTTTCCTGGTTTGTGATGATTGTTTGTCTAGTTGTTGGGTGCTTAATTTGTAGTGTACTATCTCTAAGCTCAGCCTTTCTATTTGACTAGTTATTTCGGCTAAATATATAAGCTGGACTTCTCATTCCTGAGGTGTGATTACTCTTTCAACTCTCAAGATTTCTTTGAGAATAAATTGCCAAAACCATTACCTAGTAGAAACAAAATATTCTATGCATGTGTGACAACACTTACATCTGCCTCTGTTTCAATGGCGACCCCACCTCAGTTATTCAATCAAAGCATTGAAATCGGAGCAAGAAAATCCACCTTCTATAAAATTTAACAATACTGGATATGGTCAATGGTCCACTTACTTTCTTTTTTCTTCCATTGTCACGTGTTTCAGAACGAATCATGCAAAGATAAACTGTAAGTCATTCAGAAATAGTGCACTCTTATTTTTAAGTCTGTCTAATGCAGTAAGAAGTAATGACAATAGGACTTGTTGGAAATAAATAATAAAATAATAATTCACCACACAACAAATATAGGGAAAAAATAGAAAGGGAGAGCTTTGCAATAAAAAACTGCCTTGCCAGAACCAAGAAAGCAATCCTCTTGACCTAGAAATTTGAATATTTTTACCTTCATTCATCTTATCAATGATTAATCATTTCTTAGTTGCTGCAATCATGGAACTTACAGTGCTTCCTAACTAATAAAATTACGAGCTTCATTAGCTTCATTAGGTTTTTCCTATTCTAGATAGGACTATTACTATTTTCCTACAGAGGAATTCAAGTCCTTTTCAGACTAGGAGTACTAGGAACTCCATCTAAACGTTATGTAATCATTCAAACAGACGGACAGACCCTATAAATCCAGAATGAGAGGTGAGCAGCTGGTGCAATGCACTAGAGGGTATGATGTGGTAACAAATGCGTCTGTGATTGCAATGGTTTCAATAGCAATGGCATTACTAATGCCATAAGTGGCAGCAGTAGCACATAAAGCTACCTAAAAGAGCATTGCTGACTAGAACAATTATGAGAGGTGAAAAGTTGGTGTAGCGCACTGGAGGGCATCGTGTGGTGACAAATGCATGTGTGATTGCAATAGTTCCAATAGCAGTGGCATTTCTAATGCCATAAGTGGCAGCAGTGGCACATAAAGCTACCAAAAAAAGCATTACCCGACATTTGTCTCTAAGAATTGGCAAACATTGTGGAGAGATTCCCTTGTCCCATTGAATTCCCCACTGAATTCTGTGAAACACCAGGGATACTCTGCATGTTAGGATTCTGGACAACAGTGGTGGGGATAGTCTAGGTTACACTAGAGACTGCAGGCAGAGCCGCTTGTAAACCAGCATAACTTTGAACTCTATTAGATGCCATGCAATTCTACATGTTTTGTGATACCACCTGATTGCGCCTTTCTACGAGTTGCGTTCACGAGCAGCGATTTCATCGGGTCCGATTATATATCTTTTTAATTTACTTATTAAAATCAAATTTCTCTCTCTGGATAATAATTTCAATTAAATAAATGAAAATGAAGACTTAAATTTTAAAAATAAAAAACATGATAGAAAAGGAAGCACCTGGTGGAGATTTGAAGCCTTATTGGTTGAGGTGGCGGCGGAGGCGGCGGTTTCCTAGAGCGGAGGAGGGAAAGAGAGAGAGCTCAGGTGGGGAGAGGTGAGGAATGTCAGACCAAAGTGTACAGAGCTTGACAGTTGACTTTATTCTTTTTCAGATTCGTTAACAAACCAAAAGAATTGTATTCTTGTGCTCCTTCACTGTTCATAACTAACAAACTAAAACTAAAACTAAAAGAATATATATAAACTATAACTCAAACTTATCAGTGTTTCACTTTAACACTGTAGTGCGGGCTAATATGCTTTGTAAGTGAATTCATTGTGAATTGCACTATTCTACACTATAGCACGAGTACTATAGATTGTGAGTGCTTTCACTATGGACTACACTATTTGATGGGGGCATGTTGTAAGGCTACAGCCTGCAGGACCCGAGAGCCAGGCTAGAGGCACGTCCGCTGGAGGCACGTCCATTGGGGTTGCAGACACTTGGCACTTAGCTGTCAGGCCTGGGTGCTAGGTAGGCCACGCTTGCTGGACGCGCCTCAGGCTATAGCCACCTGGCGCTCGGTCTACCTAGCCTTGGATGCTTGGACTGTCTGCCTGTATGCTGGGCAGACCCAGCACACAAGTGGCGCTTGGGTTGACGCCTATGTAAGAAATATTATTATTTTTATTATAATTAATATAATTAATATATTTGAAAGAAAATATTATATTATACAATATACTAAAAGGGCTCAGTGCTCCTCTTACTGTTTACCTAGACTCAAAGCACTGTGGATTGGAGCAGTGTAATGACAGCTCATCCCTTGCCACAAAGAGTTGCAAAGATAGCGGTGGAGGGGTGGTGTTGTCTTTTCACTAGGATGCATTTGGCACTGAATGGATTGTTGAGGAGAAAATAGTCACTTCAAGTTTTGGTGGGGTTACCCTGGGTATCAGTCATGCCCGAGCCCCCATGTGATGACACTTGGCGCCTGGGCTGACCAGTCCTTGCACTGGGTCAAGCCCGAGTGCCACGTGGTGTTGGGGCTAGCTTGCCCTTGCCCTGGGTGTAAGCCAGGCCCGCGCCTCCATGTGGGACACTTTGTACTTGGGCTGCCTTGCCCACGGCACCTAGCAAGACCCGCGCGCCACGTGGCGAGACCTGACGCTTGGGTTACCCTGCCTATGCATTGGGTCAAACCCGACGTGACGCTGAGGCCACAAATAATAATATTTTTTAGTATTAATACTTTTAATGATATTAAAAATAATAATTTTTATATCATAAATAATAATATTTTTTATATTAATACTTTGAACTACAATAAAAATAAATATACAGGTTTTTTCAACATTTATTTTACCATAAAAAAATTCGCTAACAAACTAAAAGAATTGTATTCTTCTTCACTGTTCATAACTAACAAACTAGGAATTTTACACACACACACACACATATATTATAACAATAGCTAGTTTTACTGTAGACTGCACAGTGCAGTCCACAGTGAAACGCTGAGCTGTTTTCTTTCTTTTTTTTCTTTTTTTTTTAAGTTGTTTTTTCTTTCTTTTTGCTTTCTTTTTTTCTTTTTTTAAGCTGTTTTTTTCTTTGTTTTTTTAATGAATATTTTTTTGTTAAAGTTAATTTTTTTTCTATTTAGTTATCAAACTTTCATGACACAAGTTCCGGGTTTGACGAGTTAACCCGAATTTTTTTTTCTGGTTTTTCTTTTTAATTAATTTTTTCGAGTGCAGTCCACAGTGAAACGCTGAACTGTTTTATTTTTTTTTGCTTTTTGCTTTGTTTTTTTAAGCTGTTTTTTTTTATTTTTTTACTTTTTCTTTGTGTTTTTTAAGCTGTTTTTTTTCTTTGTTTTTTTTAATGAATATTTTTTTTTGTTAACGTTAAATTTTTTTCTATTTAGTTATCAACTTTCATGACACGGGTTCTGGGTTTGACGGTTTAACTCGAATTTTTTTCTGGTTTTTCTTTTTAATTAATTTTTTCATTTGATTTAGTTTGTTAATGTTAAATTTTTTCTATTTAGTTATCAAACTTTCATGACACAGATTCCGGGTTTGACGGGTTAACCCGTAATTTTTTTTTCCTCTTCAGTTATCAAATTTTCATGACACGAATCCTAGATTTGACGGGTTAATCCAGTTAATTCAGATTTTTTTTCTTTTTCTTCATTAGTTTTTTTCTTCCTGTAGGTTTTTTTTTCCTTTGTTTTTTTCTTTTTAATTAATCTTTTTTTTGTTCACTTTAGTTTATTAATATTAATTTTTTTCTATTTAGTTATCACTCTCATGAAACGAATCCCAGGTTTGATGGATTAACCTGATTTGGTGGACTAACCTAGTTGATTCAGATTTTTTTTTCTTTTTCTTTATTATTTTTTTTCTTCCAATTTCTTCTTTAAATATTGTAATTAACTATAACTAAGAGATATCAATCTTTTTTCTTACAATTTCATAACACGAATCCCAGGTTTGACATGTTAAACCAGTTGATTCAATTTTTTTTTCTTTTTCTTAAGTAGTTTTTTTCTTTCAATTTCATCTTTTAATATCGATTTGATTAAGAATTAAACTTTATGATTTGTTTTATTTACTGTTCATTAGATTATTGTGATCTCATAAGGGGATTTTACTGTACCCCTCCTTGCAAAGCATTATTCATCGGAATAATGCTTTGCTTTATTTTTTTTTCTTTTCAATTAATCTTTTTTTTTAATTTCATTCTGTAATATTAATTTTTTTTTCTTTTTAATTATCACACTTTTATAACAAGACCTTGCAACCAGACTCATATTCAAGGCTCCGGGTTTGATGTTGCAACCAAACTCACTTAAACTTGGGTCATACAATTTTAATATTATTATTAATATTATAAATATAACTTTTGGGTCAGGAGTAGCAGACAAACCCAATGCTCTTAGGTATAACTTTGTAGAAAAACCTAGCACTCTTAGATTTTAACTTTTTTTGATATTTTTTATGCAAAAAAAATTGACCCGCGGCGTAGCACAGGCCATGTTTCTAGTATATAAACTAAGAGCGCTCATTAAAACACAGTGCACTGTGTGTGAATTCTGTGGCTTAACAGTCTTTACCGCGCTCCGTCTCTGTTTTTCGCATTTCTTCTCGGCTGTTGAGGCTCCCTGGTGTCTTTTCATCGACCGGTGTTGTGTATTGAATAGTGCTGCATAGTTGTGTTTGTTTTTTAAAGTATTTTTTATTTAAAAATATATTAAAATAATATTTTTTTTATTTTTTAAAAATTATTTTTGATATTAGCACATCAAAATAATTTGAAAACATTAAAAGAATATTAATTTGAAGTAAAGAAAAAATAAAAAAATTCAATTTTTTTCAAAAAAACTTTTTAAATGCAAAAACAAACAGGATCTGGAAGGCTTCATTGAACCTGTCCTCTTTGTCTGCGGCGGGCCTTCTCATTAATGGAAAAATTATTCTAACTCAGACATTGTTTTTGTTTTTATAAACTCTTTTCTATTATATATTTTTTTATCAATATGTTTATAGCAAATACCATTTAAATTCTGGTTTGCTGTTTATTCTTGGCTATGCTATCAAAAATAAAATATTAAGTTACTTATAAAATAATGCAATCACACTACTAGTATTAGAGAGCAAATGATAAATTATTTTAAGGCTAAAGAATTGATCATTTCCTTAATTTTATATTTATTTGGGTTATTAATTTATATGCATGTTTTATATTACATGGAAACTTGATCGTTATAGTAAAAAGGAACAATAATTTTATGAACTATTTAAGGTGTTTTAATAATCTTAAAACAATTTATTTTCTAATATATTTGTTCTGTATATATGTATGATGATCCGGTTATACATGGAATAGATAATCTGTCGAGAACAAATTGATTATATGTTGACATAGATTAAAAAAAAATAGTTTAATTTTAGTAAGAAAAGTAAAGTGTATACATAACTATGCTAAATTCCATGTCGTTGCTTATCTGTGTGCTTGTTGCATTGATTCTAAGGGGAAATAAATTTTATGTTGCATGGTATTTTCCTTTGTTGTCGTGTTGATATGAAAAAACAGAAAACATAAGATCGGAAAAATAAAAGAGTTACATTAATATAAATACAATTTTTAAAGGCTACAACTAAATTTTTGAATACTAAAATTCAAGAGAGAGAAAAGATGGAAAGAAGAAAAAACTTTGTTGCTGTCAAACCACTATGTGAATATGACGACACATGCCACATGATCAACTACATCTTTACATTACACATTGGATTATCACACGCCTCCTGAAGATATGGTGGACTATGACATGCTAACACGTGCTATGTATATGTCAGCTTTTTATTGATTTATTAATATTTCAATACTTTAAATTACTAAATAGTTCCTAAGAGCATCTAAATATTATAAAAAAAAACTATATTACAAGGATGAAAACGCTATCCCAAGCTAATTTTAGATTTTTTTAATTCTAAGGTTAACTTTGTCATTTTACAGTACACAAAACAAAACATGGAAATGACTAAAAAATGAATATTTTTGAACTCTCAAGGGTATTGATTTCATTTTACTATGTAAATAAAATAGAAAAGACAAAATAAACCTTGAACAAAAGGTCAATTGTTTTTTTGCTTGCAAGGGCAACGATGTAGTTTTAATGTGCAAATAAAGAGTACACCTATTAAATTATCCCCAATCAATTTACAAATAACTTTTAGATCACATAAAAAGGACAACTTTACCTCGTTAACAAGTAAATTGTTTGGTATAGAGTAGGGAAAAAGGTAAATATATTGTGCTAATCCATAGTGTTTTACCTCACAGTTTATAATGAATCACTTGAATCATTGATATCTTTTAGGTTTATACTAGTTAGATGAATCAACTTTACCGCGGGTCAATTTTTTTTTGCATAAAAAATATCAAAAAAAGCTAAGATTTAAAAGTGTTAGGTCTTTCTGCAAAACTATACCCAAGAGTCTTGGTTTTGGCTGCAACTTCTGACCCAAGAGTAATATTTATAATATTAATAATAACATTAAACTTGCATGACCCAAGTTTAAGTGGGTTTGGCTGCAATACCAGACCCAATAACCTTGGATGTGGGTCTGGCTGCAAGGTCGTATCATAAAA
>Ga0307515_10018720_pt1 | contig 12503 bp, 5 predicted proteins | sample 17_EM_MG_FD_194513 | JGI IMG/M metagenome (GOLD analysis project Ga0307515, IMG submission 194513) | Populus trichocarpa ectomycorrhiza microbial communities from riparian zone in the Pacific Northwest, United States - 17_EM | ecosystem: Host-associated > Plants > Roots > Unclassified | place... | reverse complement strand
ACGGAGATAGTATTATCTTACCTAGCGATAATATAGTAGCAACGGTATAAGACCAACAAGCTATAGAAGAAAGAGAAGTTACTTTAGGCATAATAAGTAACAATATTAACTAAATTAATTAGACGGACATTACACCTCTAGTAAATAACTTAGAGATATTTAGAATCTTTAAGAACAAAAATAAAAAGGAGGGAGATAGTATTACAAACGCTTTAAGTACAATATTATAACTACTTAGAGAAGAGTTAAAAGAAGCTAGTTAGTTAATATAAGCACGGTCCAGTATAGAGCTAGTAGAACTATATAATAAGGAATAGTAAGCGAGTTATATAATATACTATATAAAAAACAAAAGAAACGGGAGGAACTTATATACCTTATATATAGAGCATACCTTACGTACAAAGAAGGTTTTTAGGAGTATGGTTATATATTTAAAGGACTACAGTCCCTACTCTAGATAGTTCTTTCCTTATAGTAATTCTTAGAATATAATTAGAGTTAATCTGTTAGGCAACCACTCCACCAGTTATTATTACGTTATTAACTTTACGCATTACCTACACACCTAGCCCATTAACGAGCCTATCGTAGTACTTGCTACAAGGTTCCATTATACCCACCACTATCGTCTATCTAGGTATTCTTCCGTAAGGAATCTTCCTAGTTAAAGTATTAAGTCCCCTTATTCTTAAACTTCTACTAGGTGCTAGCTATATATATACTTAGCGTTTTAATATTTTGCCTTATCTATTATCTAATATATTCTTACTAGATATTTCTAATTCTTATCTTTTAGTGCTTTATATATGCTATATATATTATCCACGCACGCTATTTATAATAATATATAGTATGCTTAGTGTCTTAGGTTAACTCTTAGCTTATCTTTACTTTTAAGTTTAAACCTATTTTATGCTAATTTAAGCGTTACGACTTTATTTACAGGTACTAAGATTTATCTTTTACTTCTCTAGTCCTCTAATTACTCCTTTAGATCCTTTAATGTTATAATTAAGGCTCCTTTAATATGTGTTATAGCCTTTTCTATAATCAGGTAGTTCTAAATAACTTTTTTATCCAACCATGTATAGAAATTTTCCCACTCATTATTGTGTTGTTGTCTATACCACTTTTAGTACAGTTCCTTAAGTATATACGCTTTGTCCATAAGGAAGTATCTTCTTATTACTACGTCGTAATAGCCCTTTATATATCGTTCCTTAAACCTAGTTAGAATCCCTAAATCCTCTTCTTATTCTAGTTTAGTAAGCTACTTAGCTCTTAGTGTGCCTATTCTCGGCCTATTAGTAATTCTTCGTATAGGTGCTTTGTTCCTTATACGTCCTAATATACTAAATCTCTTATTTAGTTTCTGCTCTTACCATAAGGTAATTCTTACTCTAAATTCCTCTATGGTTTCTTTTTGTTCGCGTCTTATAAGTAGATCCTTAAAGTCGTCTTACTTCTTAATCTCGTTAATAGTCCTCATTTATGCGTTAAAGTCTTGGTCCTATAGGATTCTCAATCTTAAGCTTGCTTCTATCTTAAGCCGTGCTCCTACTTTAGTCTAACTAGGCTTAGGTGTTCTTATCTTATCTTAAGAGTCTTAAATCTCACTTATTTCGTCTTAAGAGTTTTATACCTCTAGGAATCTCTATCCTAAGCTTATTTGTGTATTTTTAAACTAAGCTGCTGCCCTACTTTATCGGTTTTTGTCTGTTATAGGTCCTTAAGTATACCTTATCTTGTCTTAAGAATCTTAGTTATCTCTTATTTTATCTTAAGAATCTTAAGCCTTTAGCCTTTTACCTTTATTAAGTAGTAAATTAGCACTAGCAGTTGTCTGCTTACTTAATCTCTATAAAATACTTTTCCTGCCATCTTATAAAGTGATAGATGCCGTATCTAACGGTGTTATAATACCCGTTACTAAACCTTGCTCTATAGCGGTCTTAGTCTCTACTTCTAATACTAATGTTTTAAAATCTTCTTTCTTAATATCACTAAATGGATTTTCCTTAAAGTCCCTTTCTAAGTACTGCCTTACTAACACTGTATTAAAAGTTGCTGCTAGATCTTCGTTACATTCGTAGAGCCTATCTTGCTCTTTATGGTCTTAGGTAGCTTTTAGTTTCTTTAAACTAGGTTCCTATAGCTAATAGCTTACGCCATATTTAGCGTCTTTATGAATTTAGTACGCGTTATTATAGTAAAACGTAAAGTAGTTAATTAAATAATCATTTATTCCTTGCAGTGTATTATCATTCCTCTATATATATATACCCTCTACTAGTCCGGTTCCCTTTATTATATAGTAATTTTAACCATCTTTATAATCTCTGGCGAAATAACCCTATTTTCCGTAATTTATATAAGCTCCCTCTTTAAACCATCTTTCTTGTTATAGAGTCCGCCTAAATATCTTCTACTACTAAGATCCCTAATTTAGCCTTTACTCCCTAAACCTTTAATTACCTAATTTTTATCCTCTTAGTTTCTATAGTCTTTTACTCTATCTCTTATAGGTTTCTTTAGTACTACTTAGGTCTATTAGCTCTGCGCTATACTATAGTTTTTAACTTAGCTTTAGTTAATGCGTACTCTGCGCCTTATATAACTATAAAACTCTATTTTAACCTCTCTTAGTCTGCTCCCTTTAGTAGATCCTATTATTAATCTTTATTACTTAATCTATTAAATCCCTTAGGGTTTCTATATCTTCTATTAGGATAATTACGTCCTAGACTTTAGCCTTAAGTCCCTATTTATACTGTGCTATAAGCGCCTTATTATTCTACTTAACTTATATTACTAGCGTCTAAAACTACGTTATATACTTAATTATTAAGGTTTACTATATAATATTTTAAAGCTTTTTTTTTACCGTGGTTGTTGCCTCCGGATCTTTAAACATCTATATAAGTTATTCCGCGAATCTATCCCAACTTAAGAATATAAACCGCACTTTTTAGTTTATAGTTATTATTCTATTAGCTTATATTTCTATAAGGTAAAGTTTAAACTATTTAAGCGCCCTTCCTATTAAGAATAACTTTGTATACGCTATTTAATCCATAGCTATTACTAGCTTTACTCCTTTCTGTGTTACCTTAAAGTATATTTAGGTAAGGAATCCCTTAAGCTTTAATCGTTCTTTTAAGAATCGTTTAATTAATAGTAACTTAACCTTTGCTACACCTATTCCGTTAACCCTATATTCTAGTGCTATATTATTTGCCGTTAACTAGTTAATTATTTCCTGTAACTGCCTAACCGTTATAGGTTGCTGTAAGTTAGTGTCTGCTATACTAGTGTCCCCTCCTAACCTTAAAGTAGTTGCCGCCGTTAATAGCGTTATAGTGGCTGCTTTTAGTGGCATATTATTTGACTTTTAATACTATAACTAGGTAGTAATTGTGTAACGGAACCTTATAGTAAGTACTACGGTAGGTCCTGTTAATGGGCTAGGTGTATAGGTAATGTATAAAGTTAACAACGTAATAATAACTAGTGGAGTGGTTGCCTAATAGATTAACTCTAATTGTATTTTAAGAATTATTATAAGGAAAGAACTATCTAGAGTAGGGACTGTGGTCCTTTAAATACACAACCGTACTCCTAGGAAATCCTCCCTATATATAAGGTACGCGTACTCTATCTACTCTATTACAGATTATATAGATTATACAGATTATATAGATTATATTACGTGACTTAGTTACTATTTCTCGTTATATGGTTCTACCGGCTCTATCCTAGACCGTGCCTATATTAACTAACTAGCTTCTTCCAACTCCTCTTTTAGTAGTCGTAATATTGTACTTAAAGCGTCCGTAATAACGACGACGTAATAGCTTGGCGATAATATAATAGCTTAGCGCTAAGTAATGGGAGGGGGGAGGAGGGGGAGAAGATTAGGGGTGGCTTAGCTACTATAAGAAGGTTATAATATTAGTGTAGTATTAAACTTTAAAAATCGTGTCCTGGGAGCTTAATTAACGACCCCTATATAAAACGTTAATAACGTTTAATTATAGAGCTTTAAACTAGTAAATCTTTTAGGAATGCCTATTATAAGCAGCTCTAAGTATAAAATTTAAAATATTTAGTAGTAGTATAAGTATAGGACGGGGTATATATTTACGTTCCCAAATATTATTATATAACGCAATTTTTGGGTAACAAAAACCGCCGTTAATATTACTTAACTAATACCTACTAGAGGTTCCTCCGTCCTTCCTATTTCCTCTTTTACCCATCTCCTCGTTCAATGCTATCTATATCGCTATATTAACTAATAGATCCCTTAGTAAAGACTAAGGAGGGGTATTAGAGCGCCTCTAGCTCTTATAAGGAAGAAGAAAGAAGAAGAAAGGAAGGTATAGAGGAAGGAGTATTTATAAATAGGAGGAGGCCTATAAATAGGAGATTAGGCAGCTATAATATAGATATTAATATTACTCAACTAACACCTACTAGACGCCCCTTTGTTCTTCCTATCTCCTCTCTTACCTATCTCCTTATTAGATACTATCTATATTACCATATTAACTAATAGATCCCTTAGTGGGGACTAGGGAGGGGTATTAAAGCACCTCTAGCTCTTATAAGGAAGAAGAAAAAGAGAGAGAAAGGTATAAAGGAGGGAGTATTTATAGACGGGAGGAGGCCTATAAGCATAGGAGATTAGGCAGCTATAATATAGCTAGCAATATTACTCAACTAATATATACCGGAGGCTCCTCCGTCCTTCCTATCCTCTCTTACCTATCTTATTATCTAATACTATCTATATTGCTACATTAACTAATAGATCCCTTAGTGGGGACTAGGGAGGAGTATTAAAGCACCTCTAGCTCTTATAAGGAAGAAAAAAGAAGAAGAGAGGAAGGTATAAAGGAGGGAGTATTTATAGACGGGAGGAGGCCCTATAAGCACATAATTTAGTAAGTACTAATAGTACGAGATTCTTATATAAGATGGGCTTAATTGCTTACTAAAATACGGGGTATCTCTATTACTGCAGTGGCTACTATAGTAGTAGAGACGCCTTAAATATTTAATATAACTAACTACTAAGGTGATAGGGTCTATAGGGAGTCACGTGTCTTATAGCGCACGGCTTAAAGTCTCTATATGAAGAACTTTAAGCAGCAATAACATTATCTAATTGAATTCGAATATGCTAGTTCTCGTTAATTAAAGCTGCTGTTGATTTATTCATTCTGATCTTATTTAACCGTCGAATCTCCTCCCTTAAAGCCTTAAATTCAGGCCGTTGCCGTTGCTCCTCTCTGCCATCCAATATTCATCCCGTCTACTCCTTATAACAAATTCTTTTAAAGACGCTCCTGCACATAGTACACGCTCTTATTCGCGTGTTCTTAATAGCGAAGGCTTGTAGACGCGTCGCCCCTCCATTACTATGGCCCCTACGCCCTCCGCCGCAGCCATAGCTGCAGCTGAAAAGCGCCTACAGGATATTTACGAACAAGAGCTGAAAGACCGCAAGCAGGAGCGCGCTCATAAGGCGGCTTTAAACTAGGCTACCCTTAAAGCACTTGCTGCTTCTACAGCTTAGGTAAAGTTAGCCACGGAAGAAATACACTAGGCTTGGCTTGCCGCCATTAAGAAGAACCCTACTATAATTAACGCGGTAGAGACTGACTTTGGTGAGTCTTCTCTCCCTCCTACTGCAAAGAGCCTAGACTTACTTCTTCCTGGGATTTTAGTCTCTGAAGTTACCGTAATCTAGAAGGGCATATTTGTTCCAGAGAACCTCGCAAAGCTGCGCAATGACCTGTCTAGAATTAACTTTAATTGGATAGAGTTAACGGCAGACGGAAGAGTTATTGCCTCTAGCAAGGGCTCTAGAAAGGACTTCTCCTCTGTAGGCATTTGGCTTAAGGGTTTTACTAACTACGGTATTATTATCTAAACCCTCTAGGCCACATTAACCCCCTTAGCTATTACAATGGCAAAATTCCACCAAGCTATTATGGGTTTCTCTGCACAGTTTGTCTGGAACAGCGTCCTTAATTTAGCTATAGTTGTCCACTAAAGAGCTATAAGGCTTGGTCAAACTGACCCTGCTAACTGGACTATTTCTATTAAACTATAAGCAGCTAACTGTAACTTCGCCACCCTGCGCCTGGCCCTATTGTCCTCTTATAGTGGTTTATTATTTAAACGCCCTTAGGTAGATATATCTACCTTATCCCTACAGGGCTAGATATGCGGTAATTGGAACGCGGGCCGTCCGTGCTTTAAATTGCTATGCTCTTATTAACATCTTTGCAAAGTATATAGAGGGAATTACGTTAAGAAAGACTGTAAGGGGTCTCCGTAATAATTCATACCCCCTTCGCGCCCGAACTTAACGCCGAGATTTAAGGTGTTTACCCTAGGGTATCCACTTTATACTTCGCCGTTACCATTAAACGCGCTAGCCTGGAGGGATGAGCTACTCCTATACCCCGGAGATCTTGGCCCCTTAATTAAGGGCATCCTAACATATGGCGCGCGGATTAGAGTTACTGCCTTACTGCTAGCACGTATGTGTTTAAATTAACTCCTATCCAGTGCCAACCCTAGGGAAATTACTGCGAAGATTGTTACTGATCTGCCCATCGGCCGTATTACTATTTGTCCACCTAAAGCGATTTGCTGCTCCCCCTTAGGATTTATACCTAAGCCGGATGGAACCTTCCGCTGTATTTATAATCTCTCTTCGCCTAAGCCTTGCCAAGGCCTCTCTGTTAACGCTGCCATCCTAGAGGCCTATTCTACCCTTACCTATAGCACCGTAGACGACATTCTAGCGCTTATCCTTCTCGCTAGAAGAGGAGCCGTTATTCTTAAACGCGATCTTAAAGACGCTTTTCGGAATATCCCGGTCGCTATTACCGACTAACGCCTACTGGGTTTTAAGTGGGAGAAGATAGTATACACTGAATACTGCCTCCCCTTTAGTCTAGCTACTGCGCCTTTTCTTTTTAACCTCTTTATAGAGGCCCTATATTGGGTTCTTAAACGCCGCCTCTATCTAATTATTGCTTTTTTCGCACTAGTTTATTATCTAGATGACTTTATATTTATCTTACGCCTAGGTACTAGCGACGCGCCGGTAGTTCGCGTGTATAACTTTATAATTACACTACTTAGTTTTCCTCCTAACGCCACTAAAGACTCCTATGGCACGGTATTAGACGTACTAGGTTATTAGATTAATACTAATACCTTCTTCCTATCCCTTAGCCCTGCCAAGTAGATGGTACTATAAGATCTACTTGCCTCCTTTATCCTTAGGTCCCAAGTCTCTCTTAAACAGTGTTAGTAACTTAGAGGTAGTCTTGCCTGGGCCGTAAAAGTTATTTAGTTAGGGCGATCTTACTTAAGATCGCTATGGGACCTTATTATAGCTTTCTCTCTTATAAATTGCCGCACTTTGCCTATCCCGCCAGCGGTAATCTCCGACCTAGCTTGGTGGAGTGAAGCCCTAGCGCTTTAAAATGGGGTTCGCTTCTTTTAGGAAGACGTCACTCGCCCCTAGATTTATCTCTTTACGGATGTCTTATCCAAATACGGTTACGCTGGCTTCTTCTATAGCTACCTAGGCCACTTCTCCGCCGAGACCCATTCTATTCCTTATAGTTAATGGCGCCCTTATGCCTTTATACTGCTATAAGATAACCTCTTTGCAGCATCTCCTGCCCCTAAGCACCTTTATGCCCACATTAATGTGCTTAAAGTACTCGCTATTACTGACGCATTTGTGAAATAGAGCCCTGCTTAGCAATATTCATCTGTTTACGTCTATACGGACAATACAGTTGCCCTTACAGGCCTGCAAAATACAGTGCTTAAAGGCCCTGCCAATTTGCTCCTCCGATAAATCTTAGTCCAGGCTGCCGTATTTGATATCCAGTTGTAATCTTCCTGGATTTTATCTAAAGATAATACACTAGCTAACGCACTCTCCCGCTTTGACTGGGCCACAGTTAAAAATCTTTATCTTTAGATCGATCTCTCGGTGCTAACGGCTTATCTTTAGGCTCGCTTATTGACCTACCAGGCCCGCCGCCTGCTTTTATTACCCAATTAGGCTAATCTTACTTGGTTTTAAGCCTCTTATGGTATAGCATTAAGCCTAATACCCGTAAGACGTACGCCTTAGGTACAAAGTTATGGGAGTTCTTCTGCGCCATAAGGGCTGTGGCGCTATACCTAGCCTAGTTACCTAATCTTATAGAATGGGTAGCATAGAGGATATATAGCAACAGTTCTCCGCATATAGGCAGGGTAGCTTTAAAAACCTTACGCTTATACCTTGCCGCGATCCGCTCTATATACGTTGACCGCATTCTCCTAGTTACAGTATTTAAGAATGCGTTACTTCGTCGCATACTAGATAGGGCAACTTCTCTTAACCCTAACCTAAAAGAAGCCACCCCGAAGTTGCCAATCTTATATAGCATCCTCGCTCAGATTGCAACTAGCAGTAACTTAATCCTAGGGGTAAATACTAACGCCGCCTTCTGCCTTGCCTTCGTAGGGTGCCTTTATATAGGCGAAATCTCCTATACCAATAAATAACGGTCCGAACCGTTATTTGCTGTAACCAAAGCTACTCGCTCAGACGTATAGTTTAGCCCCTCTGGAGATTACCTTACCTTCCGTCTTAAACGGAGCAAGACCGATAAGGATAAGTAGGGCGTTTAAATTATAGTAGCCGCCACCTTTGACGCGGTTTACCCTATAGCAGCACTATAAAGGCTTTTTCTTCTAGACCCCTAAGCTCCCTCCGCGCCGCTATTTACTGCATCTAGTAGTGCGGTATTCTCCGCCTTATACGCGCGGAAGATGCTTAAATTAAGGCTAAACCTCTATAGTATTCCAGCCGCATAGTATATAGGTTACAGCTTTCGCAGGGGTATGGCCTAATACGCCCTAGACCACGGCTTCTCTAATAAAGAGGTCTAACGCTTAGGCCGCTAGACGTTAGATACTTTCCGCCTTTATTGCTTAACCTTATAGGCCGACGCCTTCCGCCTTTCACAGAGGTTTCAACTAGGTACCCCGCCAGCGTTTTCTTTAACTTAGCCTTGCGTATAAAGCTGACACCTAAAACACATCTCTCTACACACATTTTTTTTCCCCATTTGGCTGCGGTCACGCTTTGCTCTTCTTAGACCATGGGCTTGCAAATTTAGGGCTATTTTTCCTACTTTTTATAGTAAAAACTGCTTACAAAAGCTGGAAAATAAGCCCGCCATTTATAGGCCCCTGAGCCGCAGCCACCAATCAAAAAATTAACAAAAAATGTACATATTTAAAGAGATAGATGATAGGGTCTATAGGGAGTCACGTGTCTCACAGCGCACGGCTTAAAGTCTCTATATGAAGAACTTTAAGCAGCAACAACATTATCTAATTGAATTCGAATATGCTAGTTCTCGTTAATTAAAGCTGCTGTTAATTCACCCACCTACCTAAGCGTTCGCTTTTTTACCTTATATGTACATATATAGCTTATGCCCTACTTCTTATAAGTACGCACTTTTGCTAGTTGGACCATAGGCTTGCAAATTTAGGGCTATTTTTCCTGCTTTTTACAGTAAAAACTGCTTATAAAAGCTGGAAAATAAGCCCGCCATTTGTAGGCCCCTGAGCCGCAGCCACCAATCAAAAAATTGATAAAAAATGCACGTGTTTAAAGAGATAGACTGTTAATAAGTAAAAGGTAGGCTACCGATATAGTGCGAACGATGTAGTTATTGATATTATTTATAGCCTGTTTTTACTTCTAGTATACACGTAGATCGTCCTTATATTTAGCGTAGAGCTAGTTATAAGCAGTAAGCTAGTTTAGGTCTAGCTTTACTATTAATATAGTTATAGGTAGTATGTCCCTTAGTATAGGCTAACTTAATAATTCTAGCTTTAAAAGATTGTCTTTCTTCTTAGATAGGTTGATATACTACTATACCTTATTAGTTTTAGCTATGTCTTAAATAATAAAGAACTGTCGGAATGTTAGTTATGTGACGTGGTTACGGGACCACGAAGCGAGACTAGCTAATCTGACCTTGGAGCAAACCCCTATTTCTAGACAATAATAACTACCAACTTCAACACCGCATACGTACCACTACAAGTGATATTCGTGCACGTTGATAATGCGAGTATACCGACAAGAACTATTAAATCCAATTAGATAGCTTATTAAGGATAAGGTTAATTTTTAATTTAGTAAAAATTGTTATTTTTAAAATTTAATAGGTTAGAAAGGGTTTAGGTTAGGGTCTAGCTAGCGTCTTAATAAAACCTTATTTAGACATTCCGAACTTTTAATTTAATTTATTAGTTTAGATCACTAAAATCTAAAATTTTGTTATAGGGAGCGCGATTAATAACCCCTACTAATAGCTCTAACTATGTCTAATTTTTAATTTATAAATCGGTAGATTTATAGGTAATAGTAATTATAAGTAGCTCTAGGTGTAGTATATATAAAATCTTAACTATAGTATAGAGAAGTTGTAGCTGCTAATATACGGTCCTAAGTATTCTTAGGGGTTACGTAACTTCTTATATAAGTGATATTTCCGCCCTTTAAAAAAAATTCTAAAATTCTAAAAATTAATTAACGTTACAGACAGCAGTAATATTAATTCGGTAGTATAGCTAATTTTCCTTATATACTATTATATATATATCTAACAGCTCTAAAAGCGGTAAAAAGGTAGAACGGATAAGGGGGTTAAAATTTAGAAAATTAGATTTCGCGGTTAAGCTGTTTAAAAGTTAGGAAACTAAGACGAATACTATCTTCTCTGCTTACCTTTAAGCCAGTATATAATTTCCTAATTAGGAAAAGTCGTTTATAAGTAGTTGCTACTACCTCTATATAAAATCTTTTTATTATACCTCTTTAGTCTTACTTATAGATAACTAAAATCGTTCTATATTAAACCTACGTTTAAATATAAGCCCTAAAAGCTTCTTAACTTATAAGATTGCTATATAGGTTAGCCTAGCTATCTTATTCTTTTTCTTAATATTTAGAACTACCTAGTTAAGTATTAGGCCCTAGCTTTTATATATAGTAAGAGCAAAAGCTAAAGTAATTGGAAATTAATGCCGTAAGTAAAAGCCTTTTATATCCTCTTATTTATAAAATATGGAAAATATAGGGATAACTTTCTTACTATCCTGCCAAGTAAATAGGGTAGGTTCGTTATACCTATTTACCATAATTAGTAATAACTAAGGCTGAACCTTTTTAATATCCGCGTGTCCCTTCTATATAATATCTTTAACTATACTAGTAGTACCGTTTACTAAGCCTAGTTTAATCCAGATATTTTATATTAGTATTACTTTCGCGCTAATATATAGGGCTAAATTCTCTATAGTATTGCACTAATTAGGAGTAACTTTCCGTATACCTATACTAGTATTAACTAACTTAATAGCCACTACTGGCTGTAAAAGGTTGCGAAGTTAAGTAGTGTTATACTTACCTATAGCAGCGCGTATGCTATATAGCTGAATTGTGTCGTTAAAGCCCGCAACCTTATTAGTGGATAGGCCCTGCTTATACCTAGTTAAAAGAAGCTTTTAGGTTAATTTACTTATAGAATTACTACATAGCTCTATAAGGGCAGTCCTAAATATAAAGCTCTTAGTGTTATTACCGCCCTACTATATAACTTAATCTAAAACAGCAGTTTAGTTAATTACTTTATAGGCTTCTTTTCCGTAGCTAGCGAGCTCTAACGGCCTAGTGGGTAGATTGCTGTATAAGGCCGCCTGATTTATAGGGGGAAGCTGATGGAAATTGCCTACTAGTAAGATATTTAAGCCTCTGAAGTAGTTGTTGTTATATATAGGGTAGATCTAACAGAGGCGGCGATTAATCTAGGCTAGATATACTTGCCTAATTATAGATTTCTCATTAAGGATAAGATAGTAAATATCCTTAAAAGCCTATTATAGAGGCGTAAGACTAGTAGTAGGTAAGTCCTTAAATGGGCGATTTACTAGTAACCTTAATAGATTATATATAGTTCTGCCGTTAATATTAAAGGCAGCTACCCTAATAGGGGCCGCTTAAGCCAATAGTATTGGCTTACTATTAGCCCTTACTATATTATAGAGCGTAGTAGAAAGGATAGTAATAAGATATAATTTGCCAGTTCCTACCTCTCTATTAATATTGATCTATAGTAGGGAGGGGCCAACGCCCACTTAGATCTGCCTATAGTGATTAACTATAATATTATAGATATAACGCTAACCTAGTTATAAGGAAAACGAAGTTGCTATTTAGGATAGGCGGCTCTACGGTAGAGGCTATAGCCGTGCTTCCTGCTAATAAGTCCTCTTATTAAGCTGTGGGTACGTATCCTAATGCGTACTCTAGTTATAGTTATAATTAAGCTCCCTATTACTAAGCCTATTAAAATCCTTAATTTAACTCTATTAGTATTTTAAAC
>Ga0307515_10018718_pt1 | contig 12503 bp, 11 predicted proteins | sample 17_EM_MG_FD_194513 | JGI IMG/M metagenome (GOLD analysis project Ga0307515, IMG submission 194513) | Populus trichocarpa ectomycorrhiza microbial communities from riparian zone in the Pacific Northwest, United States - 17_EM | ecosystem: Host-associated > Plants > Roots > Unclassified | place... | reverse complement strand
AAAAAAAAAATTCCCCTTAATTTTGTAATTTTTTTTTAAATAAGCTCTACAAATTGTCCCCTCTCAAATTAAAAATTTTACAATTACCCCAAATTAAACCAACTATATATTATGCATTTTTTATTATTTACTCAGAAAATAAGATTTTTAGGGGTTGCAATCTTGATTTAATAAAAACATGTAGGTTTAATATAAACTTTGTATCTAAATTTACTAGTTATTAGGCTTATAGTGACCGGCGGCGACCATCACAGCACGGAGTGCGTGGTGGTTGATGGCCCCGGTGTGACATGATTATTATTATTATTACTATTATTATTTCACCATCACAGAGCATAATGATTCATATAATTAATTAATCAATCAAGCGAACATTATAGAGATCGAAAATGTAGTTAGTATGTGGGCCAGGTGGCACATGTGGTTTCTTATCAAATCTGATAGTGTTGGTGTGGTATTAGCCGATGGTGCCATAAAGTTGTATGGTTGGAGAAGCCGGGTCCTTCGCTGCAATGATGAAAGGAATGAATACAGAGCCGTGTTCCTTTTCGTCAATGTACACTGTTCGAAAATTGATTATCAAGATTTATGATATTTTTTTTCTAGCAGAAATGACTGTGATCATTATTGCGGAATTTACACGTGGACGAATAAATTATCACATGAACATTTCTTTTTTCTTTTTTCTAAGACACACAAATAATAATCTTTTTTATTCTTCAAAAAATAATCAATCCCAGTCAGTTATAACATCCCCGTATCTCTCTCACTCACACCCAAACCCATGCACACTACAACACACACAAACTCTTCCATCAACAACAACCCATTCAAACACCAAAACAGTATCGTTTTGCCAATGCCAACGTGCGGTTTTACGGCTCACACACAACAACCCCTCTCCTATTCTTATAACCGTTCCTCTCTCTCTGCATCCTGACCTTCCTCGTCTTTAAATAAACGTATTCAAAACAATTACACGCATAAATATTATATTACTCATCTCTACAATCTAAAGTACTAACTTATTTCTTTGTCTTCCTCGTGAGGACTGTCAATGATGGTGTTCTTGGAGCCCACAAGAAGATGCCACTCTGATCAAACTTTTGGAACAACATGGCCCATTACGCCGAGGTGCAACATCGTCCATCATGTTGACTGAGGATGCTGCTAAGATTGTCCAGGTACACGCCCTCCGTGGCAACAAGTGGGCTACTATTGCCAGACTCTTGCCTGGCCGTACTGATGATGCTATAAAGGATCATCGAAACTCTACGTAGAAAACATGTGATTGACATGCCATCCGCCTCGTCAGGGTCGATTTTAGTTTTGAAATGCCCGACTGTGGAGATTTCGGTGGTCTAAATCTGATTCGGAGCCCAAGCGGTGGTGCTTGCAAGCATCGCCAGGGCATAAGGAGATGCGAGAGTTGATGGGCCTGAGATGTCCTGACATTATCCCCACCAGGGGATGGTTTCATTTCGATGCCTGTGGTGGAGAAAGTGGAGGAGGATTTGGCAGTAGAGGGCAGAGAAAAGGACCTGGCGAATGGTGAAGAGAGATGTACTGGGGAGACGGATGAGACTTGCTTGAGGGCCATCATGCAGAAAATGATGCAAGAGGAAGCTAGGATTTACTTTGATGGATTCAAGGGTATTCATCTGCTTACGCAATTAAATTACAGAAAATAATATATATATATACACACCCCATCCTCTTATAATAAGATTACAAAATAATTTAAGAGCAAGCATTGAACATAACACTAAATTATTGAGATGTTATCAATTTTATGCATAGGTTATTTTTATATCAAAACATAAACAGGAAACCTTGAAAACGGATAAAAATCCTTAATTGAGATTTCTAAAACTTCAATGCTAAAATTGACATAAAAAAAATGAAGATTAAAAACTATTTGGCTATAATATTAAAACTATATACTATTTTTGTGATATTTTTAAAATTTGCTGCTACAAATTCAATCTAATTGCAGGATATTTTTATCATTACCAAGACTAATCTACAGAAAATTGCTACAGCTTTAAATCGGACCTCTCTAGCAGAAGAGGTGTCGTAACAACCAGTTGGGCTACTGGTCATCAATGAAATTCAGGTTTGATTCTTTTCTAAATTCCACCATCCAATTTATGGGCTTTACACACTCAAAACCCTTACCACCCCCACTCGACCCAACTTTTGTAGCGCTGATGAGAAAAGAACATCAATTTCTCAGACAAATTCCCAATATTAAAGCTCAAAACCGGAAAACCATAAATACGGCAATGCAACTATCGAACAACATGCAACAGTTTAAGCTGCAAAAATGGCATCCTTATTTTACAAGTACAAAATCAAAGGAGAATTAATATTGGAAAAATCATAGAAAATCCCGAAACCAAAAGATTAATGGCAAGCAGAACAGGATGAACAAGTTCAAGAAATCTAGGACACGGACACTTCTTGGTATAACAAAATAACCATTAAAAGCAGGCTAGTTTCTCACCCTCCCCGTACTGAATCATTGAAACCCTCAGTAAATCACATAAACAAATAATCCCCACCAACGGCAACAAAAACTTGACGAAAAATTATTTTTTGCAAACTACCGCACCATTAATCCATACCTCGATATGGCGTGCACCTACATAACAACTAGGCAAAATATACCATAAAATTAACAACGCAGTCTAAATTCCTAGACATGTTTCATTCAACTATACCTTAAAGCATTCCCGCCAACCACAGACTACAGTTTCTTCCAGTTCTCGTCACCAAATCCATCAACCAAATTACCCAACCAAAACAACACTCCTCAACACCCCCCCAGTTTAGCAATCAGGCAAACAGAATTCATGCCATTAAATTAGAATCCAATGGCACAATTTCAAACAATAAAATGATCCACAATTCACAAAATAATACAATAAGAGAAAGAGATAATAGCACAGCAATGGAGCCAATAAGCAAAACAAAATCCCATTTCCTTTCAGTTTAGAAGGTCTAACAAAACCATGAAATTTAAAACAGCGATGCTCTACTTATCTGAAATCAGTACTGATAATAAAACAAACATAAACAGGGACAAACACTAAAGTGAACGACAGCTCTCTATTGTTGATAAAATAGAAAACTACTTGGATCTCTGCCTCATCTTTCGGCGCTTCCTCTTCAACCTCCTCATACGCTTCTTCTTCCACTGTTTGGTTAAAGACAACAGAGAAACAATCTTATTCTGACCAAACAAATTTAAAAGAAAAGAAAAAATGGTAATACTTTAATTAATGTCATGAGAGATGAAGAAAAGATTACCTTGGCTCTCATGGCGGCAAGGCAACCAAGCTTTGTGTTCCCTTCTTTCTTTGATTGGAAAACCTGGCTGCGGAAAAAGATAAGAGGGTGCTACGTTTCATGCTTCGCAGGTAACTATATACTAGCGAAACCCTAATTCTAGTGGGCTGTGTTGCCAAGGTGGGCTCAACTACCTGACGAACACTAAAAATCCATTTATGCCCATTTGCGAATGGAACCTAAATTCAACAATGGAAGGCCCACTAAGCCCATATTGTACCCTGACCAAATTGTACGAGCAAGAGGGTAGAAATCTCAACATAGTTGTTTCCTTTTCATTTGTTTGGGAAAGTTTAGGTGGCAACATAAAAGCAAGAAAAGAGAGAAGGAAAGGGGAAATTCGGCTTGCAAACCAACCACATGACTCGAGTACCGAAGCCGATCCTGCTAGGGAGGCATTTCATTTCTAGCAAGCAGTATGTTCAGTAACACACCAGTTATTTGTAGAATTCTCGCAAAGCACTGATGTTGGCTAGAAATGCAGAGAACGATGTATACATCTTTTCTTTTCTTTTTCTAACTGAAACTGATGTAGAAATTGATTTGGAATTTCATTTTCGACTCTGGTTTGTTAAAAAATGTTAAGAAAGTGCTATAGAATTCCTGGCACAAAAATCTCATAACGATAGATTTAAGTCTTCAGAAAATTCATCAAACCGATGCCAATCAATACACATTGCACCATCCCCTGTAATCCTCGGACTCAATTCGCAGCTGGGTTACGAGCAGAATGATTTTTTTGTATGAAAGATCATCAGAGCAGAAATAGACAAACAGGACGCTCTTGCCTAAAGGGGAAAATCGCTGGGGTTTTAATTTTTTTTTCTTTTATGAAAGGTCAATGCTAAGGTACTTGAATTTTTTACGAATTTTTTGTATTTAAGTAATGTGACATTTGTTATAAAAAAAGTTTTCAAATCATAAAATGTGAATCTCATCCCATAAAAAATCTTAGTAAAAATTTAAGCATCTTCACATTATCCTTCAAATTAAGAAAAAATATGTTGTTGTTGTAACTCATTTCGACCAAAAAAAAATTATATTAAAATTTTTTATAACATGGTTAATTTTTTATATTTCATACATGTTGACGATCTTTAAAATGGAGAACTCATATGAACATTTCAAACGTTTTCTCCGAGAAACTAAGATACAAAGAATGAAATAAAAGAATAAAATGAGAAAGGTGTGGAAGGTTAAAGAATGTGAGAAAATAAGAAAGAAGAAAAAAATAGGAAGAGTGTAAATGGAGAGGTAGCATAAAAATGAGGAGGGGGTAAAGATTCGAGGGGGAGGGAAAATTTTAGGAGAAAAAAGTTTTAGCATCTGTTTATATATTTTATTTAGAAATATATTAAAAAATATTTTTTTATTTTTTAAAAATTATTTTTAATATCAAAGCATCACACCAAAAATATATTAATTTAAAAAAAAATTTAAACTATTTTTAAAATACAAAATCAATCCGTACTTTGAAAAGAAAGAAAAAACGTGAAAAAAAAAATAAAGAAGAAGAAAAACGCGCAGAGATAAGGAAAGAGAGAAAAATAGGAAGCAAGAAAAAGTGTGGAGAGGAATTAAAAAAAAAAGTCATAAAAGAGAAAACAGCAACGACCCTACTCTCATCTCTCTCCGACTGCAATGCCTCCCTCCACCGTCGACGATAACCATCACAGCCACCGAGACAGCACCACGGCCACTGTTCCATACACCGTTGTCTCTCTATCCACCTGAAAGTTGATCTTAACTGCGACCACAGCTCTCTTCTTCTCCCTTTCATGAATATTATTCTAGCCATACTTCAACCAGAATGTTGCCATCCACCACGCAACGAGAGAACCCCCACAATTGAACAACAACAACAACTGAGCCGGGCAATGGAGAGAGAACAGAGAGACAAAACCAAAACTTTGAGCTCTCTGAGGGCTGTAGTGGGCGACATCACTCACATAGGAAGGAAGAGGAAGGAGCTGGGCACTTGGCACGGTGACCCATGCACCTCGTAGCCTCACCGAAACGTGCAACAACGCGCCAACTTGAGTTGGATCTTGCTTAGCTGGTACAGGTCTATTGAACGTGCATGGTGATCTTCAGACCTATACCGAATAGGCTTATACTTATTATTTATCACTATCCATACGAGTCCGATACTTATTTTTAAAAAAATTAAAAATAAGGATTAAATCTTTTTACCAAGCTCGAAGACACATAAAATTTAGATAAATTCTTTGAATGTAAATACATTAGACATCTTCGTTTTTGTACTTCTTTTTTGTACTTTTACTTTCTATTTTTACCCATTTTACATGTAATTTGGTCCTCTACACTTGTCTTGACTGTTCTGATTTTGTTAGACAATATTGTGTTTTAATTTGTAACCTCTCCTTTCGTTAATGATATGCTTGAACTCTTTGATTATCATCAAAACAATGAATAAATGTCGCCTATAATGAAAACAACATAAATATTTGTACAGTTAGTAAAATTAATTAATACGAGCACGCATGCAACATCCTACTTAATTTAACCACGTCATTGTGTATATAGCTCAAGAAGTATTTTTCAAAACAAATATGTATTCTTACAGTGTCTCTTAATTTGATATAGTAATTCTCGATCTGCAATCAATGCAATTGACTCCATTTCACTCTTTTAAGACTATCGAGGGATTCAACCGTATATTTGGAGTTATCTCGAGAAAAAGAGTTGTTCGAACATCTTACTCGTTATGATCTATGCCAATTCATCAGTACTTGTAAAAGACTTTGAGAATTGGAAATGATGACTGCAAAGGAAATCGAATACACGCACGCACCAACTGATATATAGTCCGAAACTTGAATTCAAGTTTTTTGTGATATAAACAAAACTATGGAAACTTAAATAGCTATCATAATAACTCACAACCGCCAATGTTTGAAAAAAGGGACATTCTAATGAAAAATAATCAATTTCCTCGTAACTAACTGAAGAAATAGAAATTCTGCTAAACAATATATATTTTGCTCTTTATTTTTAATTGTTTTTTCCATTAAGAAAAAAATTCTGAATTACCTGGATAAGCAACCTCTACTTGAGATCTTTCCCAGACTTGATCATGAAGCCAACATGGAAAAATATGCCTGACAACATCGCTTGCCAAGAAACCCTAATTTATTGATTATAACCATACTTGCAAAGAAAACCGCTATTTCAAATTTCTTTCATCTTAGAAATTCCAACTTATAAATCACTCCAAGCCCCCCGCAATTGCACCTGAATCCAGTAAATTTAACCATTGGAAACTATGGAAAGAGGACTAGATTAACTTATATCCAGCACCAAAAACTTGCATGTATACAATCCTTCAATTATTAGGCCTCCCCTTGAAATTTGTGGTATGCCAAAAGACACCCCCATGCAAATCCCCCAACAACTATCAAAAATCAAACAAGAAAGGGTCCTCATCGTCCCAAATACTAGGCGGTGGGTACTCCTCATCATTCCACACAGATGGAGATCCAGGTCCAATATGCATTACCGGATCCTGCAGAAGATGACCCGCTGGTGCAACAACAGGAGGAGTATTGCTGCCAGACAGAGAGAAACTCGACCCGACGGAACCCACCAACGCATTAACATCATCGTACGCATGATGCTGCGGCAGACGATGACAATGATTTTGATACGAGGTTGTTGTTGATGGATCTACACTAGAACTAACAAATATATTATTGGGGTTGGTTGTATTAGCCCCATGTTGAATGAGATAGCCTTGTAACATAACTTGCTGGTGATTTTGCCCTGGCATTTCATTAGTACTAGAACATTGTAAGGCCGACCCAACAACATTATTCGAATAACAATTAACCCCGTATGGAGTAAATCCCGATGAAGCTGCCGTGACAGACGGAGAAGCCATTGGATTTGAGAGAGAGAAAGTGAAACCAAAGCCACAACCAAACCCAGGGGGACGAGGGAGCAAAGGACGAAGAGTCTGGCTCGAGGAAGAGGTAGAGTTGCGAGAAGTTGATCCGGACTGAGCAGAGGAAGAGGAACCTGAGGGTTGCAAATTGAGATGAGCCCTGGAGCCATAAAGGATGAAGGCTGCTCGATCATAGGCTCGTGCTGCGTCCTCTGCGGTGGCGAAAGTTCCAAGCCACTTACGGGTTCGTTTTCTTGGCTCACGGATCTCTGCTACCCATTTGCCCCAGCTTCTTTGCCTAACTCCTCTGTATCTAAATTTACCGTTGTCTGGTCCTCCTTTGCCCTTGCACTTCCTGCTATTGCCACTGCTGTTGTTGTTACTGTTTGTGTCACTTGTTGTGGCGGTAGTGGAGGTGGTTGCGGTGGTATTGTTATCGGTGCTTTTGTCATTGGATGATAATTTGGTGGTGGTGGTGGTGGGTTCTTGGGGAGGGTGAGAGAGAGATGAATTGTCCATTATAAAGTGAATCGCTTTTAAGGCTTTATTAAGACTGAGGGGGCCTCGTTCTTTGGTTATTGATCTGTCGAAGTATAGAGTAGCCTTTGCCTGTGTGCTGGTTTGAATGTCATGTGTGTAAATGGCGGATGAGGGCGGTGATCTACAATGACTGCATGTATTTATATTTTTGTATTCGGAGAGAGAGAAAGTTGCTGCTTCATAATGGAGTAAACAGGCAGCACTGGTGCGCATTGGTTAATTTGGGAATTTGGAATCATTTGTTTATATTTTATATATTGTGATTTTAATTCTTTTTTGGTGAATTTTATTTTATGAAGTTTTGGTTTTTCTTAGAGAAATTACTGAGCTAATTAAGCTTTAATTATTCTGTCAAATGAATGCTCGCAGACGGGGAGGAATTATGTGAGCTTGAAGAACGGCACTAGCTTCCATCGATTCTCTTTCCTTTGAGGCTTCAAATCTCACTTGAGTCACAAACTCATGATTTTGTTTTGATTAATTCTTGATTCTCAGTCTCGTAAATTAACATATATAGTCTTCCTGCGCGAATGATTTATCTTTAATTAAACTAGGAAGGAGAATTCACGCCAGATTCATCAGTTAATTAGATGTGAGCTTTGGGTTCTTCGTCTATTTTCTCTTTGTATTTTTTATATTAGCTATGAGAAAATTGGCGTCTACACAGTGGATATGACCTGCAACAACAAAAAAAATTGAAAAATCAATCTATTTTTTTTCTTTCCAAAATCTCATTAGGTTTTTATTTTTTAATTTTTTTTTTAATTTTGAAGGTATCCTTGAGTTTAGTATAAGGTGAGATCTAATCATTCACACCTAAATTGACGAGTATCAGAAATTTAATTATAATATAACTCTTTCCAAATTCAAATTTAATTACATCAACATATGAAACGAAGCTAGTTAGCTAGGTACCACATAGTTACATAAACTTAGGAGTTGTCGATTTATGTGTGTCGTGTAAAGTGATACTAAAAATGTTGATAGCTGTTATTACTGGACGGGCTTTGAGCTAGGCAAGCTCCCCATTCCACTCTCTTTTAGAATCAAATCCAAAACCCTCTGGATAGATATTCTATCATTGACTTGTTGATTGATACTTAGATGATTGTTAGCGATATGTTACGGATTATATTAACCTTTTTTTATGTAAAAAAATATTCATATGTTACTACCAAGTTTTTTAGTAGAAAAAATTAAATCGTGTTATGGTTGATATGATATGATCTGGTTAACTTAACAGGCTTGAAGACAACTTTGTTAGCAATTAAAAATCTATTTTGACTAAGAAAAATTAAAGATGATTTTTTAAAAAAAATATTAAGACGAAAACATATTGGATCGACTCATGTTAACCTCAAAAATTTACAATCCTGATCATGAGATCGGGATAGCCCCATATAAAGCAAATTGAAAAAATTTTATTAAACTCAATTCTCAATTAACCCGATATTAAATGATGAAATTAAAAAAAAAATCAACAAAAAAAAGACTAAAAAAACACAACTTGAGTCAACTCGGGTTAATCTGTCAAAGCCATAACCTGAGTCATGTGACTGGGATAACATCATTGAAAGCAATCTGAAACAAATTACGAAACTCAATTCCTAATCAATCCAATGTTTAATGATGAAAGTAAAAAAAAAAAATCAGCTAAAAAAAGACAAGAACACCAACCTAAGTCAACTCGAGTCACTCCGGCTAAACATGTGATTCAGGTAATAAGACTGGGATAACCTTGTAGAAACCTAGAAAAAATAATTATGAAATTTAATTTCAAATTAACTAAATATTGAAGAATGAAATTGAAAAAAACTAAAAAATTACAAAAAAAAACTCGAGTTTAATTCTAAATCAACTAGATATTAAAGAATAAAATTGAAAAGAAAAAATTAAAAATTAAAATATAAAAATCTTTGAGTTAATTTTATAAATTTGTAATCTAAATTATAAAATTGAGATAAAAAAATCTAATATTAAAATTAAAAAAACAAAACTTTTAAAAATACTGTTAAAGTGAATTTACGAGGAGGGTAGCAGTGAATTCTTCTCCTCAATTAATTTATGTTAACAGTAGTTAAAAGATTAGTTACTGGAGTATTTATATCAAGATAGATACCATGAAGAAACTCGTAGAAATTAGATTGAAAAAATGTCATCAATTAGGAACCCTCAACGAAAACATAAACATGGTTCAACTCATTTAAAGACACCTAAAAAAGCAAATTAAAAGTCAAAGAAACACTCAAAAAGCAGAGAGGCATCCAAAAGAAGCCAATCACATGTCAGACTCAGAGCACACCAAAATCCAAATCGCCATTGTGCTCTTCCACGAGATAACACAGGAAAAAAAAAAAAAAAAACACAAATGAGATACCCAAAAGGAAGCAAATTACGTGTAAGAGCATATCAAATCGCCATTGTGCTCTTCCAATGATCCCTGGAAAAAGAAAACCCAGAAGACAACCCAGAAAAGAAAAAAACTCAAATTGACCTCTAAAAAAACATTAAAATTGCCAAAAAAAAACCCAACAGATGCTAGAGCTAAACAAACCGAAGCGAAAACCAAAGACACATGTGTGAGCGAAAAAGACAGAATAAATTATAAGTAAATAGACAATAATTTGTGTCACAATAAATAGGGAATGAACAGTAAATGCCCATTTTTTGTGGTCATTGCAAATTAATCACTCATTACTTAATTAGAACATGTTCATGCATGTAATTCAAAAAAAAATCAGTGGAAGAGTATTTGACAACGTTCATTTATTTTAAGAATTTGTTAAGCACTCTTTTCCTGCTATAACATTGATTATTTGTTTCAAGATTTTTTCTAGACTGATATTGCTCTAATTAAGCACTTTGGTATAATTTTAATCGAACAAAAAAATACAAGTGCCTCCTATTCTTGCGGGGAAAAAAAGATTTACACAACTCCAATGATCGTGGATCTCGAAATCGATTTCATGGTGCCAGTTTTCATGCATATGTTATATGCTCCAAAAAAAAACAGCACAAGCAACTCTATATATATTTGAAGTTATCCATAAATTTCTAGAGCATCTTTATCACTGCATAGCTGTGGCCTAACTGTAGCAGAACTTTAGGCGGCTTGTTTTGATCTCGTCAGACTTGCATATGCATGGTACTTATCAGTTGCTGTCATCATCCTCATTGTATTCAAGAAAATTAACTCAGGCTTTCTGATTCATTTAGCATGCTGATCATCAAAAATTGAACTTGCTTCTGATTCATTTCTCGGCCTGCTGCCTATTACATGGAAAAAAAATCATTTTGTCATATATGTTTCACTGATTATAACATGATTAAGCTTAATGAATTACGAGAAGTATGTAAAAACTAATGTCTTGCATAATTGTACCAAGCTTGTCAATATCCAATTTCAAATTGTACTTTTGATGCTGTAATTAAGGCATCTAGAATTTCCTCTCCAGCTAGCTAGTAACTATATATGAAGTTGGACATGCATGCATGCTTGAGATTTACTGAAGCAGCCCTGATTTGCAGACCTCACAATAACATGCTCTATTTCCAAAGCATGTGGCTTTTTACATGATGCCAACTCGCAGAAAGATGAGAAGGTAGCATGGGGCTGGAATCACTGCTCCTGGACAGAATTAGTTTTTCCCCGTTTGAAATAAGGATCGACACATGCATATCTTTTGATAGCTTAAAAAGGTTGTCACTTTTTGTCAAACTTTTACCAGAGACCCAGTGGATTACATCTTTTAGTAGGTTTAGTGGATGAACAATCCATCGGATAATCTCTGAGAGGATAGCCAAGTAAACTTTCTAAAATCTGGAGTCGGGTTCCCGAATCGGTAGCAGCAGGAAGTTTATAAATGACAGAAAAATTGTCTTCTGTACAGTTAAGAACTTCTTACAGTAAACAAGTAATTTGCCCCTTATTTTATACTCAATCAGCCAATTTAAACCTTGTGTTATTAATTGAGTCCCTTATTATATCGGAGTCAAATAAGGTCAATCTGGCCAATTAGTAAGATCATGAAATTAAATTGAGAACTAATTTAGAGCATGTAAATAGAAGACTATCTACCTCTCATCTTTGATTTGGAAAAAAAAGTCTAAAGAAGACAAATTATCATTTACAAATTCGTTTGTTTTAACATTTTCATATTTAAATAAAAAATAACATGAAAATAGACCACAATCTATATATGCTCGTTGATAAAAACATTCAAAATCTTATTAATCGATTCAACTGAACTTATTTGATAACAATCATATAATATGATGAGGTTGCATTGATTCAATCAATATCATATGGGCTAAATTGATTGATTGATGATAGTATAAGGAGTTATTCTATGAGTCTGGCCAAGAATAACAATTTAATCCAAACCTGTTTAATATAAAAAAAATCAATCTATTAAACTCACTTTAATATATATATATATATATATATATATATATATATATATATATATTAAAGTGAGTTTATATATATATATAATTGCATCATAAATAATATTTGTAAAATGATAGGTATATAGAGAAAAAATTAACCGACGCTGCTCAGTAAAATACACAGCCTCCAAATATTCTCCATAGCCATTTTTTTTACTAGTTTACGCCACAATTAATACAATAAAGGGTGATGTGTGATTAATTTTTTTAACGGATTAAGAGCCATTAACTAAACAACTAATTAGCAAGGGAAAGAGTG
>Ga0307515_10018717_pt1 | contig 12504 bp, 7 predicted proteins | sample 17_EM_MG_FD_194513 | JGI IMG/M metagenome (GOLD analysis project Ga0307515, IMG submission 194513) | Populus trichocarpa ectomycorrhiza microbial communities from riparian zone in the Pacific Northwest, United States - 17_EM | ecosystem: Host-associated > Plants > Roots > Unclassified | place... | reverse complement strand
ACGGGACGGACGGATTTAGTGCCGTCCCGTCCGTCCTGGCGAGATCTCAGACGGCACTACCGTCCCCGGCCGTCGGACGGGACGGTTGAGAACACTGGACAGCGTCGGAGGTTGAAGGGCTTGAAATCATGAAGTAACCTATTGCCGTCGATTTGATTAAACAACAACACAGAGTGTATGTCAGGTCCGGGCGGGTGCTAGTGACTTTGGTGTCTGCCCCAGCCTGAGATTAGCCAAACTAATCAACCTACAATAAGATATTGGCACTGAGTTAGGAGTCTCACCATGTGAATCAGTGTGGTTAACCGTCCCGTCAGACGGCCGGGGACGGTAGTGCCGTCCGAGTTCTTGCCAGGACGGACGGGACGGAGCAAATCCGTCCGCCCCGTCCAAGCTTATAAATGACGGCGTGACGACCGACAACGGCCGGCGACGATAGAATCACCGTCCTCGGGAGACATCCACCGTCTCCAGGCGTCATTGGGCGGTTACAGTTATATTTAGATGAAACCCAAGAACTTCACATATTTAGAACTTTGTAAGGCTAATGGATACGGGCTTACACACGGGCTTATGGATATGGGGCTAGAGGTACAAGCTGACTTACAGGCTGATGGTACGGGGCTGGAGATACGGGCTGACGATGCTCAGCCATATTATCAATACATCGATGAACCTACATTCAAGTATATACCAAATTTATATTATTCTTATGATTTACATTGAACAAAGTCCATAGCTATCGGTAGATGACCGCCGCGGACTGCCGGGGATGGAACTGATCCGTCCCCGGCGGTCCTTGCCGTCCGTCCCCATCCATGATCCAAATGTCGGCAGCGTCCCGGGGACGGACGGAGAGTTGCCGTCCCGTCCTAATCCTTGGTGATGTCGGACGGACGGGACGGTTGACCACACTGGTGAGAATACTCACTGTAGACAACCGCTTGGGCGGAGGCACGTACAATCAAGGAGTTGCTGTATGTGCTACGTGTAGAGACATCAGAATACCTGGTATGGAATGGCATTGAAGATGCAAAAATGGCGGTGGTGAGTGCGGCTGTTGTTGTTGTTTAATCATACTGTATTCACTCTAATTAGAGTATGACAGGACCTGAATAACCCCCTCCGCCTCCGGGCGAGCCGGCTAGATGGCGGAGCTCCCCCTCCGCTACCCTGCGTCCCCGTTGACAAATGAAAGATAAGATAAGAGAGAGAGATAAAATAAGAGACAGACAAAAAGAAAGAAAAAAGGGTATAACCCCGTCACCGCCCCCGCTGCTCCTGAGCCCTGAGCCCTGAGCCCGCTCCATACCGCTACTTTAATCGGGCGGAAACTTCCCGACTTCAGTGGCCGCCAGAAAGTCCATCACCGCTTGGTCGCACTCTTCTACGGAAAACAGCTCAGAGACCTGCACGTGGCGGCATCTGCCCGCTTTCCAGCCCGTCGCCTTTCCCACCGCTTTCCATAGTGCTTTCTGCTAGTTTCTCCACCGGCTGCAGTGGCGGAAGAGGTGCTCCCGCGTCTGGGTCTGGGTCGCTGTCCCTCCACACCACCAGCACTTGTCGTCATCTCGGTTGCCGAACCGTTTCAGGTAGACTCCAGTCGGTGCATGCCCGGTCTTTACTCTGTAGAAACTAGGGGCCAGCGAGTTTACACTTGTCATCGGGATGCGTCTCTTGGTCCCCGCTTTGCCCTTGAGTCTGTAGCTGAAGTGCTTGCTGCACTTGTCGGCGTCCCACTCCACCTTGGCTGCTGATCTTCCCTCGGAGATTCGTCTAGCACTATTTGAAGCCGAGGTGTAAGGCCGCTTTATCACTGTGCTTCTGCTTGCGTCTCGGGCTAAGTTTGCCTGACGGTCTGCATCTTCATTCCCGGGGATGCCGGAGTTTCCATGGACCCAGGGGATCTCGGTTGCAATGCCGTGAGCGCGGAGACTCCGCGCTCTTCTGTTGATTCGTCTCGCCAGTCGCTGCCCTGAGCCCGGCTCCAGGTTTGCCATTCGTTGAATTGCGGCCGGTGAGGCACGGAAGACTGCCACCGTCTCCACTCCATGCTTCGGCAATGTTTCTCTCTTCTCGATTCCCACGTCGAGTGCGAGTCCGATCGCCCACAGTTCGGCGTCAGAGACCTCCATTCGTCCAGGGCCCAGATAGCTGCGGCGGGACCTCCACTCGCCTCTGTGCTTGCATACTGCTGCGGCTCCCACTCGGTCGTCATCTGAGCGCGATCCATCTGTCCACCACATCCAGACTCCCGCTCCCACTTTTGCCTCTTTCTCTCTTGCCCAGCGCTGGGCGGCTCTCTTGGCTGAGGTGGCGTCGTCCAGTATGATGGTTCTGACCACTGATTCTTCGCCCGGGGCCGGCCAGTTCATGCCCTCGGTTGTCCGGGCATGCTTGTGCTCTTTCTTCACCGCTCTGCATACCGGCGTCCCGGACGAGGGATATTGGTGTAGCTTCCTTAACCTATTGCTGCACGCGTTTGCTAGCCTCGCTGCGAAACGCTGTTGTCTGGATTCTAAGATAACTGGCGCGGGCGTAAGCCCTGAGTCTCTCATTAATGCTCCTCGTGGCGTCGTGGGTAGCCCGCCCAGGATAGATCTGGCTTGTCGATTGAGGAGAAGTTGGAGGTCGTCTCGCCTGCCTGCTTCGCTCGGATCCCACCACAGTTCGCTCCCATACAGTGCGACAGCCTGGACGCATGCCACCTGGACGGCCCTTACGCTCTCTGGTACTACCCCGTACATCTTTGTGAGGGTTCGGAGTCTAGCTTCTGCTGCCCTGGCTCTCTTCATGCATCGGTTGTGGTGCTCCTTGAGCGTCAGGTGCGCGTCCATCCAGACTCCGAGCCAGCGTGTCGCCTGCCTGTTGAAGCGTATGAACCCTTCTCCGACCTTCATCTGTGCTGTCAGTGTTGGCCGGAGGTGTCTCTTGTGGCCTCGTCTGCGTGTGAATAGTGCCGCCTCCATTTTTGCGGTGTCGAACTGTAGCCCTCGTCTGTTTGCCCACTCGATGCTCTTAGCTGCGCATCTCTCCAGTATCGTGACGACTTGGTTGACATCATTTCCAGTCGCCACCCAGCCGAGGTCATCCACGACGGATAGCCCTTCGGCTTCAGATACGTACTCTTCGACCCATTTGATCAGTCCTGAGGTGTAGATGGCAAAGAGGATCGGTGTCACAGGTGAGCCCTGCGGACCCCTGCTTCTACTGGGTGTCTTTCCATGGCATTGCCTTCGATTATCATCTCCACCGTTCTTTCTGAGAGAAAGCTCTCCGTCCATCGTATCAGGTCTCCGTCCATTTGCCTGACCTTTATTAAGTTGACTAGCCTTCCCTTTGCCACGCTTAGGAAGGCTGCTTTAATGTCCATGAGAAGCACGCCTGGTATGTGCCCGTTTGTCCAGGCTGCATGAGCTCTGTCGACCATGATGGCCACTGCATCGATGACTGATCGTCCTTTCCTGCTTCCGAATTGTCCGTCGCTCAGTAGCCCTCTTCTTTCAGCCTCTTCTGACAGCCGCTCCGTGACTACTTTTTCGACCACGTTTCCCATGCAGCTAAGCAGGGATATGGAGCGGTAGGGCTTCAACTTTGTATAGTCCTCTTTGCCCAGCTTGCGAATCACCACACCGCTGGCACCCTTCCATACCGCTGGGTGTCTACCCGTGCGGATGGCCGCCTTTGTCAGCCTCACGATCCTCTCTCTATCCCACTTCCAGAGTAGTCGTATGGCGCCAAAAGACAGCTTGTCTGGGCCTGGGGCCTTCTTGACTGATTGAGCAAGCAAGGCTCGCTCAACTGCTTGCTCGGTGACGCGCGTATATGCACTCCCCGCTGGGGGTAGCTCGTAGTACTGATCGTTGTCGTTGGGGGGGAATGATTCGCGTCTCAGCATCTCCTCTTTCTCCGCGGCTGTGTTTGCTTGCCTGCCTTCTCTCTCCGTCAAGGCCTCCACGGTCCTGCCCGCTCGAGGGTTGGCGTATTGTGCTGCTCTCCACACCTCAGCTCCCCGGAGGTTCTGCAAATAATCACTCCACATTTGGTCCTTGGACCGCCGAATCGACTGCTGGAGCTCCGCCTTCGCACTGGCGGCCTCCTCCGAATTCCGCCTTCATCTTTTCTCCCTTCCGACCGCTTTTCTCCTTTCGTTGATGTCGGCGTTCCACCACCTCTTTGATCTGGCGCAGATCCTGATCTTCTTTGCTGTGGAGTTGAGAACGCTGCTCATTACCTCTTGACACCATGCGGCCTCCTGTTCCACCTCGTCTTCTGTGCACTCTGCACTCAGGTGGGCTCTCTCCTTCGCTCGCTCCCTCCATAACTTCTCCGCTGCCTCCAAGTCCTGGTCCGTCATTGCAGCTAAGTTCCACCCTACTACCCTCTCGTGATCTGCCTCCTCCTGTCTGTTCACTTCCACCTCCCATTCTATGACCTCGTGGTCGGATCCAGTGGCGTGGTCATCGGCCAGTATGGTCCATCTCATTATCGGTCGGTTCGCCAGTGTCAAATCGATGACCGACTCGCCTTCGTGGTCCTCCCTTGTCCAATAGTGTGTGGATCGGCCATCATTCCCAATTTCCAATCCATTCTCGTCAATCACCGCTTCCCCGAAGGCGGCATCCCGCTGCGCGCGGCACCTCGGGTCCCACCGACTGCTGTGGGCATTAAAGTCTCCCGCGAGGACAGTTCCGCCCTGCCGGATGACTCTCTGCCGGTGAGTGCGGTGTGCGGAGGTGCTCTATGGCCGAGAGCAGTGGCGTGGAACAAGAATGTGCGCGGAGGCGTGAAATAGCGTCGTGAATAGGCGTCCACGGGTGCCGAGAAGAACAACCATCGAAGAGGGACGTGGACGATCCAGAACAGTAGAAGTGAGCCGTATCGATCAATATCGAAGTTGATGACAGTGGAGTAGGTGGTAAGAGCCGATGGTAGAGTGGATGGGGGTTGAAGGGGTACCGTTCCGAATGCAATGAAAGTAATTCCAAGACGCGTTCCAAGGTAGTACGCACGCTGACCCATTCAGGTAAACTCACAGCGTTCACTTACCGTTTCCGGATGTTGCGGAGGTTTTGTTGGGTTAGTCGGATTTGGCAAGGACGATGATCGCACTTGTACAGCATAGTTGCCATTTACTCTTGACTGAACGGGTATACCCGAGATTATGTTGCTCCCGCCCCGAAACAGCCCGGTCATAGATTTTGCTGTGCAACGTATATGTGAGACCAGGGAAGAGAGTAAAGAGACATAACCCCAGGCACCATTTCCAATATATGCAATCGCATAAAAGTTAGTATTGTCATACAGCAATCAATCTGAATACTACTCAGCACGGAAATGTTACATAGATGACCCCGTGCGGTGTGTAGGCGTACCTCTAAGGCAATGATTCATTGGTGCAACACTGATATTTCATGCACACGGTCGGCCGCATCGCCAACGCAACTCCAGTTATAGGGCGCGTTGGACTATTGGTGCACTCTAGCGAATATTTTTCCGGTAGGAGCTGCATGAGCGTGTTGGAAAGGAAATCATCCGAACATCGGCTGCAGCATGAAAGATTTCAGTCTTAGCTCGAATCTCACTGTCGATCGGACACACAGCTTCCGATCTTCGTTCCCATACACCATTACGGCCCTCGTTACACGACATCCTGCACACTGAATCCACCAGATTATCAATAAGCAACACTATATTGACTAGTGCCAACACAGCCGGACGAGCTTTATTTCTTCCCAGCCTCTCTAAGGGCATACTTACAAGAGACTGCAGTTCGAATATCCTGGGGGAAACAAATATCATCAAAGCCAAATTCACCGCCGTATTTTCATTTATCAGCGTTTGCTATGTCACAGGCTGTCCCAACAGAGCAAGACTGGGTCCTCCATAAGGAGCGAATCATTCAGCTTTACCGTACCGAGAGGCGGACGTTGTTCGAGGTGATGGCTACAATTTTACGAGACCATGGGTTCCGGGGAACGTATGCAACTTTCCACACATCATTGCTCCCCGTTCTGACAACATAGCGAGGCGCAATATAAAAAAAAACTCAGGGAATGGGATATTCAGAAGAATATCTCGAAGAAGAAGATGCTGAAAGTATTACGAAAGAGAGAGCAACGCTTGTCGGAAGGGAAGAAAGTGGAATTCTATTACATGGGACAACCGCTTGGCGAGAAAATCAATCGTGCCGAGTCACGCTACGGTGCTGAGCTGATGACTGCTATTTCTCCAATGTCATGTGCGGCCTGCTATATTCTGTGCAACTAACAGAACAGCTAACGTTAGCTCACTGCAGCTGAGATTTCTGGCATTGAATGCTTCACGCAGACCGTATCAAGTACCCCCTCAGGTGCCTGCTTAGCGACCGGGAAATCTCCAGCTCGTGTCCTTACGCCAATGGATTGGGCTCCGGGTGCAGATACTGCGCATCAGCTTATGGCTGATGCGCAAAGTTCATGTTAGTTGATGAGCAATATCTGTTCACGGGTTTACTGCTGATATTTTCCAGCGCCCGCTACCTTCCCACCACCATCCATTGGTTCAAGCCGCGAACATGAAAGTACGGCTGATACCCCCGTTCTTCCCGATAACGGTCCCGATAGTTTCATTGCTTTGCTTGCCAGCTTCTTTAACGACGATCCCTTGTCAGAAGATATATTCAAGTATCATTCTCCCCAAGGCCAAGTGGCTGACTCGTCTCGGGAAGCTGACACTTGGACCCGACGCTCTACCTCTCCTAATCAACGAACTGCTCAATCAGCGTCCGCTCCTATTGCGCTTAATTGCCCCTCCACGCCTAGTGCCGGCGAGGTTACTTGCGACGGGGTTAATGACAACAGCCCTCCTGATCTCCTGCAACCACCTATCCCTGCCGAATGGGAAGAAGGGTTCCTATTGAATTTGATCATAAAGGATTTCCGTCCCTGGGATGACAAGAGCTCGATACCACGTACGAGAGAGGGCAAAATGAGCGAAAGCGACGATACTAATTCCCCGAACTGCGAAAATGTCACTATATCCGCAGCGGATTCAAGATTGGAATCTCCGCCTGGTGGTCAAGGTCATCAACTACCGCCAAGACAGCAAGATCAAAGACTCAGTTCACAGCCATTGGAAGCCAACGAAGATCCTGACACCCTAATGCTCGATTATTCCATTTTATTGAAGGCTTTAAGGGTGCTGATGGGCGCATCAAGTAATTCCTTCGACGAAAACTTTAGGACTCATGAAATTATGGATACAATCGAGTCGGTCTTTGACTCACATAGAATGTACACTAGAAGAAGACCTACTGATGAGCTGATGTCCAGTTCGGACTCATATTTCATCCAAGCAACTTCTGCGTGGGAAAAACGAAAACTTGGGCAAGCTTTAGAATGTTATATTCGAGCGCTGTACGGATATCGGACGACAGATACCGATCTGATGATAGCTGCTACATACGGAGGCATCTCTTCGATATACTCAGAGTTCAGCGGCGACCCCGACAAGGTGTTACGCACCATCTCCAATACCGAGCAGACCACAAGAGGACTCGAGACGATCAAAAAAGCATGGGAAGTATACCAAGGGGCCGATGCAGCAAATAGTATTACGGAATTTCTCCGCCTCACGCGTATGCCATTATTCTTTATGGGTCGTTTTGAAAAGCCGTTGGAGATCTACAATCAACTTTTCGCTGGCTACGAAGAATCCGAAAGTTTATATACCTTGGCGTTTATCGACTTTCTGAAAGAAGATGTAATAGATGACCCAGACCATTCCGATGACCCAACGTGGAAGATCTTTTACAAATTATCTCGGCGCGATCTCCAAAATCCAGCGGTCCTCATTCAATTTGTTCGCATGTCCAAAATTCATGATAGCCTTGGAATTCCCCGGATGTCACTTCAACAACTCTGGCACGGGATCAAAGGACTCATCCAGAAGTACGGCCACTATTTCCCGAAAGCCCTGTTGCTTATTGTCGCCGCGGCCTACTTCTGGGAACGATCCGACTTTCGGGCCTTACGGGAGACATATAATCGCTACTTGGTCGGGTATGCGAAGTTAGAGAAAATGATAAAGGATGCGGATGCCAACGGTACATTCAAATTCTAACAGCGGTCATTCACTCTTGCAGGCTCATCACTACCGTTGATAGTAAGATTTTCATGTTTGAATAGGAAATTGAAGGGCGGCGGGAGGCGCGGGATGGGAGAGCATGATGTAACGCTTTCAAGTTCTATCTGGTTTCTTAACTGCATGTTACATATAGGTATTTCATTGTGTTGAACTCAGAGTATTCACTATTATGCGCATGATCTTTCCTTCTCTCACGAACATGTCATCTTCCACTGCCGCCAGCAGAATTGATATTGCAGTATTTCCAGTTTCAGAGCGTTTCCCTTATCCCTTACATACTTGTGTCAATGAATTTCTCCTTTTTTTGTTTTTTGTTTTAATCATACTGTATTCACTCTAATTAGAGTATGACAGGACCTTAATAACCCCCTCCGCCTCCGGGCGAGCCGGCTAGATGGCGGAGCTCCCCCCCCGCTACCCATCGGCCCCGTTGACAAATGAAAGATAAAATGAGAGAAAGACAAAAGGAAAGAAAGGAAAGAAAGAAAGGTCTAACCCCGTTACCGCCCCCGCCGCCCCCGAGCCCTGAGCCCGCTCCCTACCGCTACTTCACTTTGGGCGGAAACTTCCCGACTTCAGTGGCCGCCAGGAAGTCCATCACCGCTTGGTCGCACTCTGCTATGGAAAACAGCTCAGAGATCTACACATGTCGGCATCTGCCCGCTTTCCAGCCCGTCGCCTTCCCCACCGCCTTCCACAGTTCTTTCTGGTGATCTCTCCATCGGCTGCAGTGGCGGAAGAGGTGCTCCCGCGTCTGGGACACTGTCCCTCCACACCACCAGCACTTGTCGTCATCTCGGTGGCCGAATCGTTTCAGGTAAACTCCAGTGGGCGCGTGCCCGGACTTCAGTCGGTAGAACCTAGCGGCCAGTGACTTTACGCTTGTCATCGGGATAGGTCTCTTGGTCCCTGCCTTGCCCTTGAGTCTGTAGCCGAAGTGCTTGCTGCACCTGTCGGCCTCCCACTTCGCCTTGGCTGCTGATCTTCCCTCAGAGATTCGTCTAGCCCTATTCGAGGCCGAGGTGTACGGCCGCTCTATCACTGTGCTTCCGCTCGCGTCTCGGGCTAAGTTCGCCTGACGGTCTGCCTCTTCATTTCCGGGGATGCCGGAGTGTCTGAATTTCTCCTTTGACTACAAGCTGTTGACTTAAGGTTTAACCCGAAGGCCATTGAACCATTAGAAATGTCGACAAAATGGTCACCAATACACTGAATCATCGTGTAGTCATATATTTGGTAGGCTCATACATGTAGACTCGTTCACGAATTTTCACTCGCCATTCGCCACCCGCCACTTGGTGAATAGTAAGATAGAGGAGCTTGCTTGTGCCAATCAAATTGAGGGTCATATAAGTATGATCCCCCATATGCGTAAGTATACGTACTAAGCTAGCTGGGACATTCCATAGACTATCTTGATTCAAGCCCGTATCCTCTCACAAACCATTTCCTCATACAGCCCCTACAAGTCGACATTGTTCGGAAAAGCAAGCAGCTGCGAAACCACGGTAGGAGAGCGAGAGCAGCAAACACTATGGGTACAGAAACGGGTCTAGTAAGGCGGCAAACCAGCGCCTAATCCCAATGAGAAGCAAGAACTCACTTGCTACGAGATACTACCAGAGTTCCCAAAAGTCCGTCCCGGCCGGGCAGATGTCTACCCGATCCCAGACAACGATTTGTCGGGCGGAGAGTTTTTGGACGAGGGGACCACCGTGCCCGCATGTAAGCCGAGTGATGGCTGGGTGAAGCGAGTGATGTGGCGGTGGCTGGCCTTCACTCCGATATTCGCTCATCCACACCTGTTACAAGGTTCCCGTACCTAGTATAAGGATATGAGAGTTGTATGCTATGTAATCTGTTATGAAATGAGTGATTTTTAATCTAAAGAACCCGACATAGGGTGCGGTAACCTCCGCCAGAGGCCGCTAGATCCCCGTCCAGGGCCCAAGGTGTCTCCGCGTGTATACCGCCCTGGATGATGATGGCTGACTTTGAAGACTGGCGGCCGCCCGTACTATTGGGAAACCTGCATACTACCTACTTAACTGCGGGCATGCCCCAGTGGAACGTACCTCAAGCGCTTTAACTAGCAAGATGATGATCAGGGTTGGTGGAACGGGAAGGCGACTCAGATGTGGCAGCATCTTTTCCACCACTGCAAGAAGTAGAGGAACGAGCAATGGGAACTGTGGAAAGCAGTCGGGAGGAAAACTGAGTCGAAAAAGTCAACATGTAGGCACGTGCAAATATCCGAGCTGTTTTCTGTTTTTTTGTTTTAATCATACTGTATTCACTCTACTTAGAGTATGACAGTCCCTTAATCCCCTCCGCCTCCGGGCTGGCCGGCTAGATGGCGGAGCTCCACTCCTGCTACCCGTCGTCCCCTTTTGATACAATAAAGAAAGAAAGAAAGAAAGAAAGAAAGAAAGAAAGAAGGCGTCTGACAAGCTGGTCAACATAGAATACAAAGGAAAAGGGATGAAATCAAGGAGAGTTCGCAGGCTCTTATTCCTCCGCCCGTAGCCCGCCGGCTCTCATTCCTCCGCCTGTTGCCCGCCGGCTCTTCCTCCTCCGTCCATTTTGGGTGGAAACTTCCCGACATCAGCAGCCGCCAGGTAGTCCATTACCGCTTTATCGCACTTCTCCATGGAGAGCAGCTCAGAGACTTGCACGTGTCTGCATCTGCCCGCTCTCCATCCCGTTGCCCTCCCCACCTTCTTCCAGAGTGTTTTCTGCTGGTCTCTCCATCGGCTGCAGTGGCGGAAGAGATGCTCCCGCGTCTGGGCTGCCGTCCTGCCTCCGCCACCGCACCACCAGCATTTGTCGTCGTGTCGGTGTCTGAACCGTTTTAGGTACGTCCCCACTGGCGCATGTCCGGACTTCAGTCGGTAGAACCTGGCTGCTAGAGGCTTCACACTGTTCATTGGGATGGGTCTCTTGCTTCCAGCTTTGCCTTTCAGTCTATAGCCGTGATGCTTACTGCATCTGTCGGCCTCCCACTTAACCTTCGCCGCCGTCTTTACTTCTGAGATTCGTCTGGGCCTGTTCTCCGCCGAGGTGTATATTCGTTCTCGTACTGTGCCTGCTCTGCCGCCCTCTCTCGCTAGATTCGCTTGGCGATCTGCTTCCTCATTTCCGCGGATGCCAGTGTGTCCTGGGACCCAGTGGATTTCTGTCTCTATGCCGGCTTTGCGGAGATTCCTTGCGCATTGGCTAATCCACCTGACTAGGTGCTGTCCTGGCCCAGGTTCCAGGTGCTCCGTTCGTCGAATGGCTGCATGCGAGTCGCTGAAGACGGCTATCTTCGTTACTCCGTATGTCTGCAGTGTGTCCCTTTTCTTTACTGACTTCCGGAGTACGAGTCCTATGGCCCACAATTCTGCATCGTAGACCTCCATTCGTCCGGTGCCGAGGTGGCTGCGGAATGCTTTCCAGCCGTCTCGGTGCTTACACACTGCCGCGGCTCCCACTCTGCCGTCATCGGATCGCGATCTGTCCGTCCACCAAGCTGTTTTCTGTACAGAAGTGCGGTCAAGCGATGAATAGCCTTCCCTGTGGACACAGGTCGGGAAGTTCTCACACCACTATGGAGAGCAGAGTGTACTTAGTAGTCATTCGTTTGGTTTCCTTCGGTTTTCAGGTGCGACCATTAATGTACTTTCGTTTCATTTTGGATGGGAAACAAGCGAAGGGGAGCAAGACAAGGAAGGGTAGAAACAGTGGAGCTCCCCAGAGGGGATTATCAAGGTCCTGTCATACTCTAATTAGAGTGAATACAGTATGATTAAAACAAAAAAAAAACAAAAAAAAACAGTGGAGCTCCCCAGTGAGTCGGCGATCTGGAGTGTGAGGGGAATCAGGTTACCGTGCTCTAATTAGAGTGAATGCACGATGATTAAAACAAAACAAAAAAACCTCTCATTTTCATCCATTCCAGAGCTTGAATTTAGATGAACTAGTATTTGTCTCCCGAGGACCGACTGTAGGCAACTACGCGAATTTGCTATTCCATCTGGTTTAGGGCTGACTCTAAAACGTAGCCCTATTTGCGAGTTTAGCATAAACATGGAGAAATTCGACTGCGTATGTGTGTACCTGTGCCGCTTAAAGGGCAACAATAGTAGCTGCAAGGCTGTTGTAGTTGCTGACAGTGACGTGCTAATTCGATCACTCGGTCACGGAGATATCACTGGATCATTGTTACGCCAATCTGTTGAAATACTGATTGCTAGAAGCCTTGTATATTATAAACTACAGGAACAATCGTGTGATCTTATATACGGCGTTCAGAGTATGCCTTGTACGCATGCATGCGCACTCAGCTGGCATCTCCAGCTGAGTCTGGAACGACCATCATCATCGTGAGATCATGAT